>Ga0209826_1000076_pt1 | contig 63231 bp, 58 predicted proteins | sample GOMGulsemesocosm_5_FD_184637 | JGI IMG/M metagenome (GOLD analysis project Ga0209826, IMG submission 184637) | Methane-oxidizing microbial communities from mesocosms in the Gulf of Mexico - GOM15C Gulf of Mexico (SPAdes) (version 2) | ecosystem: Environmental > Aquatic > Marine > Cold seeps...
GTCAATTAATGCAACAGGCTTGTTATGCTAAAGAACAACTAACAACGCAAGAGAGTGTTGAAGTTGTTTTGACTTTAGTTGATGATCAGTCATGGTCTACAACCTTAACTAAAGAGACGTTTGAAAACTTGATTTCGCCATTAGTTAAAAAAACCTTAAGAGCATGTCGCCGAAGTTTAAAAGATGCTCAAATTAGTATTGATGAAGTGCTTGAAGTTGTTATGGTTGGCGGCTCTACTCGCGTGCCCTTAGTGCGCTTAGAAGTTGAAAAATATTTTAATAAAAAACCATTAACGTCTATTGACCCAGATAAAGTTGTCGCTTTAGGTGCAGCTATTCAAGCCGATATACTTGCCGGCAATAAACCAGATAGTGAAATATTATTGCTTGATGTTATTCCTTTGTCTCTTGGCCTGGAAACTATGGGTGGCTTGGTAGAAAAAGTTATTCCACGCAATACCACTATACCTGTGGCAAAAGCACAAGAATTTACTACCTTTAAAGATGGTCAAACGGCCATGGCAGTGCATGTATTGCAAGGCGAGCGAGAGCTCGTTGATGACTGTCGCTCATTAGCACGCTTTGAATTACGCGGTATTCCTGCCATGACCGCAGGGGCTGCGCACATTCGTGTAACTTTTAAGGTTGATGCCGACGGTTTATTATCAGTGAGTGCTATGGAAAAGTCATCGGGGGTTGAATCTAGCATTGAAGTTAAACCATCATTCGGCTTAGACGACAGCAAAATAACTCAAATGTTAAAGGATTCAATGAGCAATGCAAAAGCTGATATCGATGCGCGTATGCTTAAAGAACAACAAGTTGAAGCCGCACGGGTAATTGAGTCTATTCAGGCAGCTATTACTTTAGATAAACATTTACTTAGTGCAGATGAAGTTAGTGCTATTGAGCAAGTAATTAAGTCTTTGGCAGATATCTGCCAAAATGAAGATGCTGATGCTATTGAATCAGCCATAGAAAAATTAGATCAAGCAACCGCGGTATTTGCCGAGCGACGTATGGATAGCTCAATTAATAAAGCGTTAAGTGGTCAGTCTGTTAATAGGTTGTAAAATTACAAGTTATTAGTATCAGTTGTGAAAAGAAAAGATAAAAAGAGATAAACAATATGCCAAAAATTATATTTTTACCCCACGAAGAGTTATGCCCTGATGGCGCGGTAGTTGAAGCAGCAAAGGGCGAAAGCGTATTAAACGTAGCCTTAGCAAATGATATTGGTATTGAGCATGCCTGTGAAAAAGTTTGTGCTTGTACAACTTGTCACGTCATTATACGGGAAGGGTTTGACTCAATTGAAGAAGGTGATGAGCTTGAAGAAGACATGCTTGATAAGGCTTGGGGTTTAGAGCCAGAATCTCGTTTAAGCTGTCAATCAATTGTTGGTGATGAAGATTTGGTTGTTGATATTCCAAAGTACACAGTAAATATGGTCTCGGAAAATCATTAGCCTCTTGTTAGTTTAGGTAGTTAATTATATAAGTGTTTATTAATATTATATTTTAAAAATTCATATCCCTCCTCTTAGGTTCATCCTGGGATAATTATTAGGGTAATAATTTCAATGTTATTACCCTTTTTTGATCGAACTTTCTGTCTGGTTGAAAAAGTGCTGCATATTTAAATGCTTTCCCCTTGCTCTCGATGTTAGAGCTAGCCCTTAGCTTAATAACGAATACTCAGTTTAACGACCCATTTTCGAACATAGTAACAACAAAATAGAACACTTAAAACGTCAGCTTTAGTAATAAAACAACCTATTGTATTGATTTTATACATTTTATTTTGTTGGCATAATAATGGCAACATTACGTATATTATCTAAAATAATGAAAGTACTGTTATGAAATTAAAATCTAGATTGTTAAACTTGTTGATTCTGTTATTTTTTACTTCAATTTTAAGTGGTTGCCAATTATATGATGCTGCAAAATTCAGTTATATCAATAGCACTTCGAAGCATAAATGGCTTAATAATAGCAACACTACACAAGTACCTTTTACCTTAGTTTCTGAATTGATCATTGTGCCGGTCAGTATAAACGGAAGTAAGACACTGAATTTTGTTTTTGATACTGGCGCTGCGGCGACCGTTATTTTAGAGAGTAATAGCACCAGAACTTTACCCTTAAAATCAGACAGTCAATTAGACATCGCAGGTGCAGGGGAAAGCTTTCAATCAATCGCCAATCTCGTTCCAAAAATAAACGTAACTCTAGGTGACGTTGAATTAATAGACCAAACAATTATCCATCTCCCTATTAGCTCAGTACCATTTTTTAAGGATAGTGATTCTGTTTTTTTTGACGGCATTATTGGTTATGATTTTTTAAAACGATTTACCATAAAAATTGATTACGATGAAATGGTAATTACTCTGTCGGAGCAGACTGATTTTGCCAAAACAGAAACAGAGCATGATATAAGCTGGAACCAGTTACCAATATCTATTGAAGGTGATATGTCCTATGTATCTGTTAATGCACAGCTAAGCACTAATCAAGCAACACCATTGAGACTACTTATTGATACCGGATTTTCTGGTACTTTTGAGGTAGTTCAAGCAAGGCATGAAAAATCGCTAGCACCTTATTACCCAACAAGAACTCAAGGGTTAAATGGTTACAGCAATATTCATGTGTCTAATACTAAATCATTATCATTAGGTCGTTACAGCAAAAGCAATGTGCCTATTTTATATAATATGTCGACCAATGAAGAGGTTGAAAACAGTGAGTTATTAGGTAACCAGTTTCTTAAGCATTTTAATATTATTTTTGATTATCGTAATGAGCAACTATTTATTAAACCTAATCAGAATTTTGAGCACCCTATTAATTTGGATAAAAGTGGTTTAAGACTAATGCCTCATAAACTGGGGGCAATGGTAAGTGATGTCGCGACTAAAACAGGAGCTGCCAATATAGGTTTAACAGCAGGCGACATTATTACTAGCTATAATGGTAATCAAATAACGTCTGAAAGATTTTCTACTTTCACTTCAGCTTTGACTTCGAACCTTCCTAAAATTGAGCTCTGCTGGATATCTAATGATACAGAGAACTGTGATCATTTAGTGTTGGCATCACGACTACAATTAGTGCATTAATATTACACCGAGGTATCCACCATTTACTGTTGTAGCACTAGTAAAAACAACATGTTTTGTCTCAAAATTAACATACCATTTATATGGTTTCAAAAGATCACTATATAATTCATTTAAAGTTATTTAGTGGAAAGGGTAATAACAGCGATGTTATTACCCTTTTTTAGTTTATCACCGGAAAAACATTATTAGATTTACTCTGATCTATTCGTAATCAATAAAATAGTGAGATCTAACTTGACCAAAGTATAAAATAGTAGCAAGGTGTTTTGTAACACTAATATTTGGGAACCTAATGAAATCTTTAATAATATTTATATTCCTGTTAACTTCTTTTTATTCATATTCTCTAACTCATCAAGAAGGTATTATTCAAAAAATCACCTTAGAAACAGATAAATCTGTTATCGCTGACTTATATACTGAGCTTTCTATTAGTGTTCAATACTCAGATACAACTAAGGCGATTGAATATGCAAATAAAGCGATTGAATTTGCTATAGAGTCGAAAAGCTATGTAACTCATGTTAAAGCTGTTGCTAATTTGGGGATTACTTATTGTTATAAAGGTGAACACTTGACAGCAAGAAATATATCGCTTCAAGCTGTTGAACTCGCCGGAAAGCATAATTCGAAAGTGGGTATGGTTATCGCTTTGGAAAATATGGGAAAGTGTGCCAAAGAAATTAATGACTTTGAAACCGCATTAGATTATTACAATCAGGCATTGAAAATTACATTGAATGAAAATATTCAAGATAAAAGTGCACTTGTCCCTGTTTATGGAAATATGGCGGGGTTGTATGCTTTATTGAAAAGATGGGAACTAGCTATTGATTATTACCTTAAAATTGAGAAAGTTGTGGAAGGTGATGTTTTAAAAATGATGATAGTTTATGCTAATTTAGCCTATAGCTATGTTAATAATGGCGATTTTTCTGTTGGAGAAAATTATGCGCGAAAATTATTAGTTATTGCCGAACTAGAAAATTCTCAACCATTTATTGCGCACGCAAATTCTATGCTTGGAGAGCGTTACTATTTAGATTTTCTTAAAAATGGTAATGATAAATATTTAATTCAGGCAGAAGAGTTTTTTAAATTAGCGTTGAATATTTTAAGAAACTTCGATAAAAATATTAATTACTCGTCAAACTTAGTTTATTCTGGACGTGTTTTACTCGATTTAAATAATTTTCAAAAGAGTTCAGAATTCTTACAAGAGTCCTTGCTGGTTTCGACACAACTGAAATATAAACCTGATATTGTCAAATCACACTATTATCTTGCAAAAAACTACCTTCATCAGAATATTTATGACAAATCATTATCTCATTTAGAGAGCTATAAAAAATTAAGTGAAGAAATATATAATGACAATTTATCACAAAAAGTATCTTTGATGATGGTTAAATTTGATACTAAGAGTAAAGAACAGGAAATAATTAATACAAAACTACAAAATGAGTCGTTAAAAAAAGATGCTAAAATTACTTTTTATATCACAGTAATTATAATTTTAGCCGCATTGTCTATTATCATTTTACTCTATATTGTTAACTATAATAGAAAAAAACAAGCACAATTATTTCAGCACCTTAGCTTGACGGACAGTTTAACTGCGCTTAAAAACAGACGAGCAATTGAAGATGATATTCAAAATGAAATAGAACGTTATAAGCGAAATAATGTCGGTTTTACCCTTGCGATTGGTGATATAGATTACTTTAAACGTTTTAACGATAACTATGGACATGTATGTGGTGATTTAGTGCTTAAACATATAGCACAAATCATACAAACATCAATCAGAAGTGTTGATGTAGTTGCACGATGGGGCGGTGAAGAGTTTCTTTTTATGTTTGTAGGAACTGAGTTGAAAGATAGCCATTTAATAACTGAAAAACTTAGAAATATTATCGAACAATCACTTTTTCACTGGAATGAAGAAGAACTAAAAATAACAATGTCTTTCGGTCTTTGTCAGTTTGATGAAAGTAAAAATCTTGAGGACTGTATTAAAAAAGCAGATGACGCGCTTTATAGTGCAAAAAGTAAAGGGAGAAATTGCGTTGTTTTATCTTCTACTAAGTGATGATTGTCATTTGTTCTAAAGTGGATATAGCATCAATATTGTTTCAGAAAAGTATCAGTTTATTAGTTTTAGAAACTGTGAGACATCTCTGCGGGTGTCCTAACTAATTGATACTGAGACTTAAGCCCTTCACTTAGATATTTTGTATAGGTATATTGGTGATTTATAAAAATCATCTAGCTTTATCACTTTGCAAGATTGCCATGATGGTAGTGCAAAATTATTACTGATTAGAAAGTCAATTTTCGGTTGTTCTAAAATCAATTTATTCTCAATTTTTTTCATCGCCTCCGGATATAAATAACAAACGAGTACGGATGCAGCAGGCAGGTTTGCGCTATAAAAGTTTTGTCTATGCAAGGTTAGGTTTTTTAAACCCAATACTTTTTTTAGTAATACTGACGTAAACCATGGAAGTAGGGACAATTCATAACCGATTATTTGTCTTTGTGGATTTCTCTTTGCTATACGTAGGACAAAGCTCCCCCAACCACTACCCATATCAATTATGGCTCCCGTACCTGTTTCGTCGGTTAACGTCATCATTATGTTATAGGCTTTACTTGAACTTGGCATGGGTGATATGCCCAACTTTACGGTGCTGTATATCAGCGATACGGTAATAAACGCAGCAACGATTAACAACAAAATATCAAATATTATCAAGGCATAACTCTCAAACGTATTTTTCTAGTTATTTTGATCAATACGTTAACCGTGATGATTTCCTTATGCAATGCTTTTCGCTGTTCTGATTAGAGTAATAGCCCTTTCATTATCTGTATTAAATGTCCTTTTAAAAAGATTACCAACCGTGGAATAAATTCAAAGCTATTTACTCACTTTCATTCACTGTATATTGATGTTTTAAGCATGATGGTTAATACTGGTTTGCATCTACTGTAAAGTGAGGCCTATTGGCATCGTCAGATAATCCTATAAGAGCTAAATAACTTAATGAAACCATATGTAAATATTGCCGAATTAATTGAAATGTTAGAGTCGGAAATACAATCACTTACCGAACAAATTACCACTTTGAAAAAAGAGCCACAAAGTTTTAATGAGCAAGTTGTACTAAAATATATCGATACAGGTAGTACGGGTAAAACAAAAGATTTTGTTAGATCGTTAGGCGTGAAATCAGAGCGTGGTTCACTATTTTCATCAGGTGATGTGAGCAAGCTGATAAAAGGTGGTGCTGATGATATTTCATCTGAGTTACTTGCTATTGCGCGAAAGGTAGCCAGTATGAAAAATAAAAATGGTAAACATCGTTAATCAGCAATATAATTAGCTACTTAAGGTAGCTCAACTAAATTCAAATTCTGATTTTGTAATGGTGATAGCAATTCAGAATTATATTTCTCACCAAAGATAAAGATAAAGAGAACGTTATGAGTAAAGGTACAGTTAAGTGGTTCAATGCAGATAAAGGTTTCGGATTTATTACTCCAGAAGACGGAAGTAAAGATTTGTTTGTTCATCATTCAGAAATTCAATCAGGTGGAGATTACGCTACATTGGCTGATGGTCAAGCCGTTGAGTTTGAAGTAGGTCAGGGACAAAAAGGCCCATGTGCAAATAAAGTTGTTGCTGTTTAAGCATTAACCCGTTTGTTACAACACATAACGAGTAGGTAAGTGGATGCATTATACGCACTCCCTTACCTATGCGTTATCTATAGAAAACTAATCTAAATTTCCATTTAATAACGATAGAAGATCGCTTGATTTTGGATTTGTCCTAAAGATAATAACGTAAAACAATCCTTGTGGAACTATTGATAAGGGTTATAGTTAATAAAAGAGTAATTATAATTGATGTCTTGTATATATTTCTTTAATTTTTCCGTTTCGTATTAACTCTGCTATCACTTTATTAACCGAGTCTTTTAACGCCTTATCTTTAAAGGCTATGTGGGAATAAACAGCTGGCCATAAAGCGTGTATTTCAAATTGACTAACATCTGCTTTTGCATATTCTGTATAGTGTTTATTCTTTAAATTATGCCAGAATATGTTGATGTCACCTACTCTTATATCTTTGCTATCTGATAACATTAAATAAGTAGTATCCCTTGGATGAGGATGTTCAGAATACTGAGGGTTTTTAATCGCCATTTCTTTAAACTCACTACCTAATAGATCTTTTGCGCCTTGATAAGCAGCAATAGACTTTCCTTGCAAGTCTGATATTTTATTTACCACAAGTAAGGATGATTTTTTTGAAATAGCTACGTCGGTATAACGAAATACAGGCACAGACAAATGTGCATTTACCATTGAGTCTGAAAATATATTACATGCAGCATCAATTCTATTTCCTGAATTTATTTCATGCAACAACCTATTGTTGCTCATAAATATATATTGAACTGTATATTCAGGAAGTTTCTTGAATATTTCATTGGTGATCTCAATAAATATGCCTTTATTTTCTTTTTCAATAAAAAAAGGAGGAAAGTTTCCAACGCCAATTTTTAAGACTTGTTTTGCGATGAGCGATGTGGAGAATATCATTAGATATATTAAAAGAAAGTGAGCTAATACTTTTGGCATAATTAAACTCTATTAATGTAGTGGCTAACTAATTTCAGTCACTGATCTTAAATTGCGCTGGTATTAATGGCGTTGCTTTACTTGTCACTGCATTAGTTTTTTTGAAAAGATAACTAAAAAATTACCATACGTTTTATCTATCATTTACCACCTAAGGCTTTAAATAGGGTTACAAAAGCATGTAACCGCTCATTTTCTGCAGGGAAAAGGTAACGGTATTTGGTGTTGTTTTTAATATAGCATATTTAAAAATAAGCGCTAAAGTTATATTATGAATTGATACATCTCAGTTCACTTTATTCATCATTAACTATTAAGTCTGACACCCTGTGTTTAATATTTTCATCATAGTATGAAACCTTTTACTGTTTAGGCTGTATAATTGCCAAAATTATTTTGCAATACTATTGGTATTAGCTGTAATAGTATTTAGTATTAATCCACACAAATGAGACCTGCTATGACCGTACATGAAATAAAGCACCCTTTAGTGCAACATAAACTTGGCTTAATGCGTTCTAATGGTATTAGCACCAAAAATTTTCGAGAGTTATGTGGTGAGGTTGGCGCATTACTTACTTATGAAGCTACCCGAAATATAGCCACTGAAAAACTTACCATTGAGGGATGGGAAGGGAATGATATTGAAGTTGAGCGTATCAAGGGGAAAAAGATTACCATTGTCCCTATTTTACGTGCTGGATTAGGGATGTTAGACGGTGTGATACCTTTGATTCCAAATGCAAAAGTCAGTGTTGTGGGCTTATATCGTGATGAAGAAACGCTGGAAGCTATTCCTTATTTTGATAAAGTTGTTAGTGATATTGAACAACGCACAGCATTAATTGTTGACCCTATGCTAGCAACAGGGGGAACTTTAATTGCTACCGTTGATTTATTAAAATCAAAAGGGTGTAAAAATATTATGGGATTATTTTTAGTTGCATCGCCAGAGGGAATTGAAAAGTTACAAGAGGCTCATAACGATATCGACATATATGTCGCATCAGTTGATGATCATCTTAATGAAAATGGATACATCATCCCTGGCTTAGGGGATGCTGGCGACAAAATATTTGGTACCAAATAAAATGCAATAATCCACATTAAGGCTATTAAAATACAGCTAATAGCCTTTGCTTTTAGGTCAGGCTTAAAGCCCTGTATGATATTGACTCGCGGTTGATGCAACAACTAAATTATTAATAGTCTCAATTGCTTCATCTTGACCTGATAACACTTTTTCAAAATTTCGGATCAATTCAGCCTTGTCAGGTGATGGTTTATCACCTGCACCTATATTAGTTAAATCAATCATAAAACCATCATATAAATCAGCAAGATCGTTAATGATCTCCATATTTAAAAATTGATCTTGATTATAAATGCTTGGATAGCCGGCTTTTTGTTTATCAATAGCAAAGTTTTCGCCTTTGAGGTTAGTAATGCTAGTAGATTTATCGCATGACAACATACAACCATTATCAATTCTCGGTTTTTCACAACCCACACTTTGTTGGAAGAAACACTGCCTACTCGTCATTAATAAAATTGGGTGATAAATACTATAGAACAATTGGAAGTTGTCAGGTCGCGCAATGGTTCTCATTTGCTGATGATTTATTTCATTTGAAATAAACGCGCCGCTACAATCAAACTCTTCTTTCATCGCTAATAAGGCATATGAATTGGTAGTATTTAAGAAAGGCCCTGCTATCCATTTAATGCCAAGTCGGTTTGCTTCATAAGCGATACCTGTATTGTTAGTGACAATTAATTTGGGCATTACCTGTTGTAAAATATTTAGAGCAGCATCATAATCTTTACCGATTAATACCGATGGAAACCATGGAATTAACCTTGGGTTTTCTTTGAAAAAACCAACATATTTAGTGCATCCACGCTTGTAGGCATCTGGTAACTTAAAATAAACATCAGCGCTTGTTTTCTTAGTTAAGTGACTATCTGCTTCATCACAAATTAATAGTGATAATTTTGGACGGTTAACCGATCCATCATCGTCGATTTTATGGGAATTGGCTTTTGGGTGATGTTTAAGAGGTGGCAACGTTACCTCTGGCAGAATGGTTTTATTATCATTTAATAGTAAGGCTAGCTGTTTCTTCAGCGTATTTAGCTCTTTAAAAGGAATAGTTAGCCCTTCAGCTAACATATCACTGTTCATTTGAGTTAAATCATAATTGCTGTTGTTAAAGCTTTTGAAGCGTTTATTGAGAACACGATCATCGACGCTTGATTGATCACTTTTTGCCAATAAGCTGGCTGATTGCACTGTAAATTCTTGGTGTTCATTCTCGGTAATATTATTGGCAATATTTTCGGTAACATTCGTGCTACCAGTGTTATCAATGATAGTAGCAACAATCTTTAATGGTTCATTAAGCATACCTGAAAAGTTTAATTCTAAAGACCTTTTATCAATGCTTAAATATTTGATTTTATCAAACACTGTGGTTTTAATGTCTTTATTTTGTTGATGAAGCTCTTGTTCTACCTCATGAATTTGCACGACAGAAATAGCGTTGCTTTTATCAACGGCATGCTTAGTCGAATTATCGCGTGGATTATCAATAAACATGGATTGATTTAAATCACCACGTAAAAAGGCATTAGAAAAATCGCGATTAAATACTTGATAAAGTCGCTCGCCATCTTGAGTTAACTCTCCTGTACTCTTGAAGCCATCAATTTGTTTACGAAAGCTATCTACAACAGTATGTACGTAGTTAGCACCTTTAATTCGTCCTTCAATTTTAAACGAATGTACACCTGCCTCAATCAAAGCGGGTAAGTCGAAAAAAGCAGAGTTGTCTTTAATGTTTAATGGGAAATTATTACCTGATGGTGTAGTTTCATACTCTTCACGGCATGCTTGACTACAACGGCCTCGATTGCCTGAATTACCAACGCTAGCAGAGGTTGAGTAACACAAACCTGAAAATGCAACGCACAATGAACCATGTACAAATACTTCCACGAGTGTGTTATTTTTTTCAGCCACTTTCGTTATTTCAGTGATCTCTCTTAAGTTTAACTCTCTTGATAAATTAACCCGTGAAGCACCTAATTTTTTCAAGAAAGGAATTTGGCCGACATTATGAGTAGTGAGCTGTGTTGAGGCGTGAATATCTAACGTGGGGAAATGTTTTTTTATTAAGTTGAACATGCCGATATCTTGCACAATCACACCATCTAAGGTGGTATTAACTAATTTACTTAGTAACTTTGCTAAAGATTTAAATTCTCGCTCTAAAATAACAATATTTAAGGTCAGAAAAATCTTACATTGATATTGATGCGCTAGTCGAATGATGCCAACTAACTCATCAAAATAAATATTAGAGGCTCTGTTTCGGGCATTAAAGGTATCTAGGCCACAGTAAACAGCATCGGCACCGGCAATAATCGCTGCTTTTATCGCATCAACATCACCACCTGGAGCTAATAATTCAATTTCAGAACGCATTTTTATAACCTATTTCTACAACTTTATTGAGCAAAACTTAAAAGAGGGGGATTTTACCCGTATAAGCAGCTAATGCAAGTCAACTCGCATTTGATAATTATTATACCTTTTTGGAAGCAATAAATAACGTGCCAATACATTTCGATCAGGAAAATGTTATATCCATTGTAGGGGGGAATATATTGTCATTTTATCGGACAGGACAATCTGCGTCCTGCATTGTCTAATAAGGTATATCCATAGACCGTTAAAATCCAACCTACATAAGGTATTTAAAATTAACAATGGCTCCTAAATCATCTACATAACCATATAAATTAGTTATAGGACTATTTATTAATAAGGCCTTTGAGTGTAGATTAAGCATAACCACAAAAATGACTTCCCTAAACATCTTTAGCGTTATGTCGATAAATGATGTGTCATCACTACCTTGAGTTTCTTAATGGTGAGCTCAACAGAGCTTGTTGTTTTGCTGCTACATAGTTAATAAGAGATTTTTTATGTTACTTCCTCAGTATCAAAGCTTCGCTAATCGGTTAGCTTCTTTTCTGCCCCAAAAGCGAATTATTACTCGCTATGCCAAGCGACTTGCCTATGGCGTTGATGCAAGCTTTTATCGGTTAATACCTAAATTAGTGTTGATGCTTGATACAGAAGAAGAGGTGGTAGCTGTATTAAAGCAGGCGGCTATAGCTAAGTTAGCAGTAACATTCAGAGCAGCAGGAACAAGCCTATCAGGGCAAGCACAATCTGACTCGATATTAATTCTATTAACCACAAATTGGCGTAACCATCAAATATTAGCCCTTGGATTAAAAATAAAACTGGGCCCAGGAGTTATTGGAGCCGATGCCAATAAATATTTATTACCCTTTGGTCGAAAAATAGGTCCTGATCCAGCCTCAATAAACACTTGTAAAGTCGCAGGTATTGCTGCCAATAATGCTAGTGGTATGTGTTGTGGTGTTGCACAAAATAGTTACCATACATTAGATAGTATACGAATAGTTTTGCATGATGGTGCTGTGCTTGATACTGGTGATAAAGAAAGCACTGCTAAATTTGAAAGAACACATAGTAGTTTGTTAGAAAATCTAAAAGCATTGTCAATGAATGTACACAAAGATAAAAGTTTATATGAGTTAATTAAGCACAAATACCGACTAAAAAACACCACAGGTTATGCGATAAATTCGTTAATTGATTTTGATGATCCTATCGATATTCTCGCCCACTTAATGATTGGCTCAGAGGGCACATTAGGTTTTATTTCGTCGATCACTTATAACACGGTAATTGAGCATAAATATCGAGCATCATCTCTGGTGTTCTTTCCTGATATGTTGACGACCTGTCGGGCAGTAACGGCGTTAGCTAATGCGAATGTATCAGCAGTTGAGTTAATGGACAGAAGAGCTATAGCTTCAGTTAGCAATATGGAAGGCTTACCTGACTTTATTAAAACACTTGATAAAAATGTTGGAACGTTATTGATTGAAACTCGAGCGTCTAATGCTGAGTCGCTGGATCAACAGATAATTGAACTTGAGTCTTTATTAGCGGATTTTGAGCAAACCAATGTAATAAAATTTACTGATATCGCGAGCGAATATTTGCAGTTGTGGGCTATTCGTAAGGGCACGTTTCCCGCTGTTGGCGCAGTGCGTGAAATCGGCACAACAGTTATCATAGAAGATGTTGCCTTTCCGGTTGAAAAACTAGCCAATGGTGTATCTGATCTTCAGATTTTATTCGATAAATATCATTACGATGAAGCGATTATTTTTGGACATGCCCTAGAAGGTAATCTGCACTTTGTTTTTACTCAAAACTTTTCAACGCAAGCAGAAATTAATCGCTATCAAGCATTTATGGATGATGTTTGTCAGCTAGTTGCGGTTGACTACCAAGGTTCATTAAAAGCTGAACATGGTACAGGACGTAATATGGCGCCTTTTGTCGAGTTAGAATGGGGCAAACAAGGCCTAGCATTAATGCATAAAATAAAGCATCTATTTGATCCAAAAAACCTGCTTAATCCAGGTGTTATTATTAATGATGATGCTCATGCACATATTAAAAATTTAAAAGCATTGCCAGCCGCTGATCCCATTATTGATAAATGTATAGAATGTGGATTTTGTGAACCCGTCTGTCCATCTAATGGTTTGAGTTTTACCCCTCGTCAGCGTATCACCAGTTATCGAGAAATTAGTCGTCTGAGTGAGACAAATGAAGACCCTAAATTATTGGCAGAGCTTAAAAAAGAGTTTAGTTATTTAGGCATAGATACTTGTGCGGCAACAGGCTTATGTGGTGAACGCTGTCCTGTTGGCATAAACACAGGGGATCTCATTAGAGAGCTACGTCACCGCAACAATAAAGGTTATCAAGGTGTCGCTAAGGTTTTAACAAATAATTTTGCTACTGTAGAGAAAATGACACGAATCTCCCTTGCTATTGCAGGTTTTAGCCATCGACTTATTGGCAGTAAAGCAATGGGAGGGATAACGGGAACTATAAGAAAACTCTCTGCCAATAAAATTCCATTGTGGAGTCAGTATTTGCCGAATAAAGCAAACTATCACCCAAGGAACGCTGATAGCAAAGAGATAAACTCACGTCCAAAAGTGGTTTACATTCCAAGCTGTGCTAGCCGTAGTATGGGACAATCGATGACAGCGACAGACCAACGATCGTTAACAGAAGTCACTTTCTCTTTAATCGAAAAAGCAGGTTTTGATGTCATAAGTCCTGATCTTACTGGCGAATGTTGTGGTATGCCGTTTAATAGTAAAGGTATGTTTTCACAAGCGAATCAAAAAAGTAGCTCCTTATTAAATAAATTAAGTGAATTAAGTGAACAAGGCAAACATCCCATTCTAATTGATACCAGTCCTTGTAAATCAATGCTATTAGAGAATAAAGAAAAAACACAGGGTTTATCGCTATTTGAACCGGTTGGCTTTATTGAAGACATACTGGTGAGGCATTTGTATTTTACCCCAATAGATGAACCCGTAATGTTGCATGTTACTTGTACTAGCAAAAGAATGGGATTAGCGATGAAAATGCAACAACTAGCAGAGCGTTGTAGCACAAAAGTTATTATACCTGAACATATTGAATGTTGCGGTTTTGCGGGTGACAAGGGTTTTACTACGCCAGAATTGAATGAAAATGCTCTTGCTCATTTGAAAGATCAGGTGCCCGAAAGTTGCAAAACTGGCTATAGTAATAGTAGAACTTGTGAAATAGGTTTATCTCATCATTCAGGCATAGATTACCAGTCAATTATTTATTTAGTGGATAGGGCAACATCTGAGAAAGTTACGGTTTAGCATGGATTATAAGCAAAATTTTCTACGTGTATACCCTTAGCTTTGGCTAGAGTAGATTGTTTTTTATTCATTAATTCGTTGATTATAAAATACTAAATAAAATTTATTTCTATTTGGTAAACCTCATCTATACTCATAGAAGATAATATTTTTAGATAATATCTATTTGAAAAATCCTTTCATCAGTTAAGAGCAGGGAAGACAAATATTATTATGGAAAATAAAAATTACCAACCGTCATTAGAAATGTTTCAGACGGTTATTGATACCTTGCCTTTTTGTGTGTTTTGGAAAGATAAGGATAGTGTTGGTTTAGGGTGCAACCAAGCGCTTGCAGAAGTGGCCGGTCTTAATTCAGTACAAGAGTATGTTGGTAAAACTGATTATGATCTTCCATGGACAACAGAAGAAGCTGAATTTTTCATAGAGTGTGATCAGCGGGTAATAAAATCCAATAAAGCTGAATTAAGTATAATAGAAAGTCAAAAACAAGCTGATGGTCATGTTGCCTGGTTAGAAACAAGTAAAATACCTTTGACCAATAGCGATGGTGAAGTTGTTGGTATACTTGGTGTTTTTCATGATATAACTGAAAGAAAGAAGACTGAAGAGACCAATGTAGCTAATCAAAAGCTTGAAAACTTAGCCTCTCTTGCCGCAGGGTTAGCGCATGATTTTAATAATGTTTTATCTATGATACTCGGCTCTTCTCAACTTGCTGCAATTAAAATAAAAAAAGGTTGTGATGCTGAAGATGTACTCAAATATTTAGATCGTATTGAAAAAGCGACGGAAAGAGCTTCTAAACTAACCGGTAAGTTTATGAGCTACTCTAAGCAAGGAGAGGTAACTAAAACAGTTTTTAATAACTCAGAAATGATAGAAGATGTTATTTCATTTATGCAACCTAGCATTAAATCTCCTATTATGCATAAAACCTCTGATGTTAATAGCCTCTTATATGCGGACATAAATCAGCTTCATCAAGTTCTTAATAATTTAATACTTAATGCGTCTCAAGCATCTCTTAACAATGAAAAAATCATGGTTAAGGTTAGTAGTTGTAATATTGAAGTTCTAGATAGCCGGAACCTTAGCCCAGGTTCATACCTCGCCATTTCGATTAAAGATAAAGGCGAAGGCATGAGTGCAGAATGTCAAAAATCGATATTTACACCTTACTTTACCACCAAAGAGAGCGGGCATGGTCTTGGTTTAAGCTCTTGTTTATCTATTATTGAAAACCATCATGGTAGTATAAAAGTAGAATCAACCCTAGGTGAGGGCTCTACATTTACTGTCTATTTGCCAAAGTCTACATTCGATGGTGAAAATGCAATTCAGCAAGGTTTTTCTAATGAAATGATCCATGGATCTGGCAATATTCTTTATATTGAAGATGATTTAAACACACAAGCGTCTATGTTAGAAATGCTACAAAGTATAGGGTACTCGGTAAAAAGTTATACATCTTTAGCATATGCCATTCAATATATTAATGATAACCCTGACAGTTTTGATTTGGTCCTTACCGATTACATATTAGGAGATGAGGAATCAGCAGGAGAAGTTATCCTAGATATTGTTTATAGAGTACGCCCTGATTGCCCTGTAATACTTATAACTGGTTATTTTGAACGGTTAAAAACTAACATGCTAAATGACGCTAAGTTTTCTTACATAGTGCAAAAGCCTGTGGGTATTGCTCAAATCAGCCAAATTATTAATCGACTGTTATAGCAAACCGGGCATATGGTATAATTAGCATTCTTATCTATAAATGCCCTGATTAAATTTGCACCATATGCATACTTTAGAAAACTGTTTTACTCTATTTAAGCAATCTATTGAAGATCACGACTTGCCTACGCGTTTTACCTTTCCATTTTGTTATGAGCCACACTCACTATGCTTATTGGCATCACAAGAGTTGCAACAGCAGTTAGAAAGTCATGAACAATTTCGGCAAGAATTTGAACAAACAGGGAAGATGTTCGGTGTGCTTTTAGTGGAAAATAAGCTGAGAGAAATAGGCTATATTGCCGCTTTTTCAGGAAAGCTTGCTGTAAATGATTTTGCTCATAAAAACACCATTAAGTTTGTACCACCTGTTTTCGATCTTGATGATCAAACGGACTTCTTTCATGCTGAAAACTTAGAGATTAATCAACTTAATGATCAACTTGAAAAGTTGATCGCTAATCCACAGTTAGAGGAATACCAGATAACCATTACCGCGATGTTTAATCAGCAAAATGAACAACTTGAACAACATCGTAGTCAAATGAGCCTTAATAGAAAAGTAAGAAAAGCTAAACGTAGTCAAGTAAGAAGTGATTTCATCGATGATGAGTTAGCACAAAACCTTAAGCAACTAGCAAAAGAAAGTGTTCACGATAAAAACCAGCTTAGAAATATAAAGCAATATTGGAATGAACTCATTGCTAAAGAGCAGCAAAAACTAACTATTTTAACCGATGAAATTAACGCGATTAAAAACAAACGAAAACGGCTGTCAACAAGGTTGCAAAAAAAACTGTTTAAGCAATACCGCTTATTAAATAGTGCTGGTGTTGAAAAAGATCTGATAGAGCTATTTAAAAATGCGGTTTATCAAATACCTCCTGCAGGTACAGGTGATTGTGCTGCACCAAAATTATTACAATACGCTTTTCAGCAAAGTATGAAGCCGTTAGCTATGGCAGAATTTTGGTGGGGAAAGGCACCAAAATCTGAAATACGTCAACATAAAAATTTTTATGCAGCATGTTCAGGTAAGTGTCAACCAATTTTAAGCCACATGTTAGAGGGAATGGCAATGGATGATAACCCCTTATTGGTTAACCCTGCAAAAGGTAAAACGCTAGAAATTGTTTATCAAGATGAAGATATTGTCGTTGTGAATAAGCCAAGTGAGTTTTTATCGGTACCAGGGAAAAACATTGAGGATTCAGTTTATTTACGCATCAAGCAGAAGTTTCCTCGGGCAACCGGCTCACTTATTGTGCACCGATTGGATATGTCTACATCAGGAGTGATGGTACTAGCATTAACTAAACGAGCGCAAAAGAATCTACAACAACAATTTATTAATCGCACTATCAAAAAACGTTATGTTGCAGTACTTGAAGGGAAGGTTGAAGCTGATATTGAAAAAGTATTATTGAAAAATCAAGGAGAAATCAACTTGCCACTAAGGGGCGATTTTGAAGATAGACCTAGACAATTAGTGTGCTTTGACCATGGAAAGCAAGCTAGAACTCAGTGGCAAATTATTAGTATTGTTGATGGCAGGGCGAAACTATATTTATATCCTGAAACAGGGCGAACTCATCAATTGCGGGTACATTGTGCTCACCCGCAAGGCCTAAATACACCAATATTAGGCGATGACTTATACGGTAGTAATAATGGCAATAAAAAATCCCAACGCTTACATCTACATGCACAGATGTTAACGTTGAGCCATCCTGTCAGTAAGGAGAACATGACTTTTCAAATAGATGAAGTTTTTTAAACTTCATCTTGGAAAATATCCTCAATAGACATTTCAAACAAACGAGCTGCTTTAAATGCTAGCGGTAAACTTGGATCAAATTTACCTTTTTCTATGGCGTTAATGGTTTGTCTTGATACCCCTAACGCTGAGGCAAGTTGAGCTTGGGTCCAATCTCGCTCAGCACGTAATACTTTTAAGCGGTTTTTCATTGGTATTTCCTGCGTCCTGAAATAATGCCGCCAAGATAAGTTAAACACATAACTATCACTAAATGCCCTATTTCAGGTTGAAAGCTAATAAGCTTAATATCTTCTAACATTTCATAGCTTAGCCCAACCACAAGTCCTACACCTAAAGTTAGTCCCATCGCATCAAACATTATTCTTTGCTGCATCTCGTCTAATCCTCGCAAATAAACTCTATTCGCTAATAACATACCAAAGCCTATGGCTAAATTTACTATGACCCCAATAATGGTAAGCAGCGTATTAAAGTCCCAAACAAACATTGGAGCAAAAAGTGTTATTGCCATAGACACGACCCAAGCCGCAGACCAATATTTAAGATAGCGTGTGTTTTTGCAATTACGTTCTATGTATTCATTTGTGGTTGATTGTTCAGGTTTGTTCATGTTCACTTTCCTTCTATTATCTGTTTGTTGTTAACTAGTCTTTACTTTATGTAAGGTATACTTGACTCGTAATTTATTCGATAAACGGAATGATGTCAAGTGAGGTTTACATAATGTTTGGTCTAGATTACTTGTTAGTTGCTGGTTGCTAGCGGAAATGCATTAATAAATAGGTGGATTTCCCTAATGTTCATTTACTTCGATGAGTGGGAACCCACTTATTACTACGTGCATGAATTTTGATAAATCATTAAAGATATAATTAAACTATTCATAATCGGTGTGTTAAATGAATGTAATGAATTGAAATTAAGTCGGCGTAAAAAACACAGTATGACAAAAGAAAAAATATGACTTAGCCAGAAAAGAATTTCTCTCTTAAACAAAGAAAGTATTTTGAGTGGATTAATGAAGAAATAATGGCTTGACTAGGGTAAGGCTAGATTTTTTTTTCAAGTTTTTGCTTTTCTCGTAAATTTTTTCTGATTTTTGCTAAGTCAATTTTTAACCACTCAATTAACGTATTTGACGGCATTGGTTTGGCAAAATAGTAGCCTTGTACAAGATCTACTTTTAGATCGAGAATGAATTGAAAATCATCAAAATTTTCAACCCCTTCTGCTACGGTATTTAAATTAAGTTCCTTGGCCAAGTTAACAGTACTTCTCAATATTGTTTTCTGCTGTGGTTTAGTGGTGACATTATCAATTAAAACTCTGTCTAGTTTTAATTCTGTTGCAGGTACTCTTGATAGCTGTTGAGCATTTGCAAAACCAGTACCATAGTCATCAATCGCCAAACAGAAACCTTTTAACCGCAATTTGGCTAGCGTTTCGATTGCATTTGATACTTCTCCTGAGATGGCATTTTCTGTTATTTCTAAAACAATCTCACTGGGTGATAAATTATAATTTGCTACTTGTTCAGATATGCTTTCAGCTATGCCTTTGTCAGATAAAGATAAAGGAGACAAATTAAAAGCTAAATGAAAGTTAACACCATGCTTGTTCCAGTTAAGCTTTTGCTGCAGTGCAATATTAAATAAGTAATGGGTTAGTTTGGAAATAATGCCAAACTCTTCTGCTGCTGTGATGAATTCGACCGGAGATACAAAGCCCAACTTGGGATGCTGCCAACGAGCAAGAGCTTCCACTCCCTTTAAAAGTAAACCTTTAGTCGTTAACTTTGGCTGATAAAATAAAGTTATTTGCTCATTTTTAATACCTTTTAATAAATCATCCCTTGTTAAACGGTTGTATAATATATGTTTATCTACATCACTTGTTTTTTTTAGTGTTAAGGTACTTAACTGCTTAATGCTGGCAAGCAAGTCAGTAGCTTGTATTGGTTTTTGAAAAGTTCCTAGCACATTTAGGCCATCAGATTCAGCCATAGTTCCTATACTTAAGATTAAAGAAGGATCTTTAGAGCTTAGAATGATAACCGACTTTGCAAGTTTTTCTTTCGCAATACAGCGCACAAGTTCTACACCGTCCATTTTAGGCATTTCTAAATCAATAAATACCAGATCAAACTGTTGTTCTTTTAGTTTTTCAACTGCATCTACGCCATCTGTTGCACCATGAACATTATCAAGCTTATTTTCTTTACACATGTTAATAACATGATTTCGTTGTACCAAACTATCATCTACAACAAGTACTTTCAGTAATTTCATTTAAACATCCATTATCTAGATTTGTCTAAGCTAATTAATAAGCTGGGCTATTTCGTTTAAATCAACAATTTGTTTAGCTGCATTTAACTTTATTGCCTCCTTGGGCATACCAAAAACCACGCACGAGGCTTCATTTTGTGCAAAAGTATTGCTACCAGACTTCTTCATTGCAAGTAAACCCTGTGCCCCGTCTTTGCCCATCCCTGTCATAATCACCCCCGTAGCATTATGCTTAGCACTTGTCGCCAAAGAATTAAACAGCACATCCACAGAAGGGCAGTGTCGATTTACCGCCGGTCCTTCAGAGACAATAGTAATATATTGAGCGCCTGATCGCTTTACCTGTAGATGTTTGCCACCAGGAGCAATTAATGCTCTACCGGGAATAATGCGATCACCAGAGCTAGCTTCTAAAACTTCAATCTCACATATCGAGTTTAGTCTATCTGCAAAAGCTTTGGTAAATTTTTCGGGCATATGTTGAACTATAACCACACCCGGGCAGGTTTTGTTAAGGTCTATTAAAATTTTTTCAAGTGCAATGGTGCCACCAGTTGAAGAGCCTATAGCTACAACTCTATCGGTAGTATGTGCCATCGCTGCAATATCTGTTGTGTGTTCATCTTCTGTATTAGTAACAATGATATCGTTCAGTTCAATATTATTACTTGTTTTCGGTGGTAGTGAGCTTTTAACTGTGGTGTTGAATTGCGAAAGTTTTGCATTAACTGCAGCACGAACGACGTTTTTGATTTCACTACCTGATTCTTCTAAAAAGTTTTTCAATCCCATTTGAGGTTTAGTGACAATATCAAAAGCACCTGAGGCTAGGGCGTTAAGCGATAATTCAGCGCCTTTTTCTGCTAAAGATGAGCAAATAATTATAGGGGTAGGGCGCTCGGCCATAATTTTCTTCAAAAATGTTATACCATCCATTCGTGGCATTTCAATGTCCAAAATAATAACATCAGGCCACTGCTTTTGCATTTTTGTATAAGCAAATATAGGGTCGTTGGCGACAGCATAGACTTCTATGTCGCTCGTTTCATTGAGTAGTTGAGAGATGACTTGTCGCACCACAGCGGAGTCGTCAATCACCATTACTTTTATGCTCACATATTATTCCTTATCATTCTTGCTGATACCTTTTCAGGCTTGTTTTTCCTGTTAGTAAATTTAATACTAAGGTTCTACAATCATTACCTAAAATGTCTTCTTCAATAAATGTTAGCTGCAAAGATGCTGCCCATGATTTAGCTAAAGTGACGTTAGTCACTCCAATACTTGGACTTATGACTCCTTCATACATATTACTTCCACCATATAGTTTTAGTTCAAACTCGTTAATGGGTGGATATAAATTCATTTTGTTTAATAGGTAATTCAAACAATTCACACCGTAACGGAAGTTGTTTTGCTGAAATTTATCCTTATTTTTTTGTTCTGCGATAAGGTAGTGACACATACCGCCAACTTTATGCTTTTCATGCCAAACAGTAACTGCAACACAAGAGCCTAATAATGTTTGAATTTTTTTTTGTTTATGACCAAAATAAACTTCGCCTGGAGATAAAACAACCGTGTCATCATTAACAAAATTTACATTCTCAAAGGGTTGCATGTTTTAATTCTTTAAACGATATATTGCTGGTTGTATTAACTCAAATGTATGATCTAGTCCGTGCAAAGTTTCCGAATGGCTGATGAACAGTAAGCCACTTGGTTTTAACCGTTGAGTGATGTTGTTAACAATTTGCTGTCTTGTATCATCATTAAAATAAATCATAACATTGCGAATAAAAATCAAATCAAACTTTTCCATGTGATTCATAGTATTAATCAAATTAAATTGAAAAAAATTAACCCGTTGTCTAATGTGTGGTTTGATTCTTAAATATCCCTCATATTCATCTACACCTTTGACGCAGAATGATTTTTTTAAATCATCAGGCAAAAGATCTGTTCTTTCATTCAAATAAATGCCTTTCTTAGCTTTTTCGAGCACTTTTGTATTTACATCAGAAGCACTAATAGACCAAGGTGCGCCATAATGCTTACTTAAGAGCATTGCTACACTATAGGGCTCTTCGCCTGTAGAACATGCGGCACACCACACCTTAAACGTTTTGTTTGGGTTTATTGATGGTAATAATGCTCTAGTAATATAGTCAAAATGTTGTGGTTCTCTGAAAAAAAAAGTTTCATTGGTGGTTATTAATTCAAGGGCTATATCCAATTCATCTTTATTATCGGGGTTGTTAATATAATGAAAATACTCGGAAAACCCCTTAGCTTTTATATGTTCAACTCTTTTTAATAACCTATGCCCTAGCATGACGCGTTTTTGCTTAGGCAAGTAAATACCCAGCTTGCTACGTATTAACTTTTGGAAAAGTACAAATACATCATCAGATGGGCGAGTTTCACTGTTATTCATAATATGCAAGCCTTGCATTATCACCCCCGTGCTGATCATTAATCAAAGCTAACAAATTTATCATCGTCTTTATCACGCTTGTTGCTTTTTTCACTTTGTGAATTGGTGGTTTTTGCTTGTGGCGCAGCATTTTTCCGGGGATTCGCTTTAGGTGACGTTTGATCCTTTTGATAAGTACTAATTGTAACTGGCGTTTCAAGTTGAAAGTAATCAACAGACTCTTGTAGTTGAACAGCCTGTATATTCATTTCTTCCGATGTCGCGCTTAATTCTTCAGATGCAGCAGCATTGTGCTGCATAGTTTGATTGACCTGGGCAATGGCTTCATTTATTTGATGTACACCAGAAGCTTGCTCAGAAGAAGAGGCTGCGATTTCTTGCACTAAATCAGCTGTTTTATTAATTGATGGCACCATTTCTTTCAATGATTGACCAGCAAAATCGGCACGTTTTACACTATCTTTAGCAAGTTCACCGATTTCTTGAGCTGCCACTTGGCTGCGTTCTGCCAATTTCCTTACTTCAGAAGCAACTACAGCAAAACCTCTACCATGATCACCAGCTCGACCCGCTTCAATAGCAGCATTAAGTGCCAGTAAGTTAGTTTGATAGGCAATATCGTCAATTACGCTAATTTTTTCAGCAATTTTTTGCATTGCATCAACCGTGTCAGAAACAGCTTCACCACCAGAGGTTGCTTCTTTTGCTGCTTGTTGTGCCATACCATTAGTAATGCCTGCATTTTCATTGTTTTGTGAAATAGAAGCTGACATTTGCTCCATTGAAGCAGATGTTTCTTCTACACTTGCCGCTTGTACTGAAGCGCCTTTAGCAATTGTTTGTGCGGTAGAATTTACCTGGGTAGAAGCTGATGCTAAGGCTTGAGAAGACATCCTTACTTCATTGATGATAGTGGCCAGCTGGTTCTTCATATTTGTAATACTAAATAGTAATGATCTTTTATCATTTTCTGCTAGATTAATTTCAATACTTAAGTCACCACTGGCTACTTGATTACACACTTGAGCAGCATAACGGGGGTCTCCACCTAGTGTTTTAAATAGGTCGTAAAAAATAAAGGCCATCAGAGCGATGATAATGACTCCCTCAATGGAAGAAAACATGATCAATGAAGTCTTTACTTGAATATATTCTGCTTCCATAGAAATACGGGTGTTACTAATTATATCTTTGAAAGATTTTTCAGCGTTATCAGCTAATTCTGTCATGCCCTTACTCGCCGCGCGATCAACACCGCTGACGCCTTTATCAACATTTTTACCTGTGAGTTGATCGCTACTATCAAATTCTTTTAATGCAGTTAAATATGCTGTTTTTAACTCACCATGATCAGATTTTACTTTTTCTAGCGCTTGGGTATTATGACCTAAAGATTTTGATTTTTGGATGGCATGTGCTAAAAGTTCTTGTACTTTGTTAGAGCTCTGCTGAAAGCGGCCATTGTATTTGTCAAACTGCTTTGCATCATTACCTCTAATGAGTACATTTTTCCACTCTTGTACTTGAGTTTTAAAAATGACATGAGCATTGGTTATGTCGGATAAAACATTAACATTTTGTTCAACTAACTCAAAACTTCTATCTGTTGAATCATTAAAATTAGATAATTCATTTAAAGATTCCCAACTCAATAATATTAGTGATGAAGCGACTAAAAAACCCAAAAATAAAACCTTTGCTTTTAAGCTAAATTTATCTAGCATTATGTTTTCCTCTGTTATATTTCTTTAGAGATCTATCATGTTTCTATTAGGCCTATAAGCCTGTTTTGTTCTCTTATCTGTCACGCTTGATTGTAGTAACTTTAAAATTAATCATTGCAATTCGGCTTCTACTAGGTAAGCAAGTTCAATAGGAGAAAGGGTTTTTTCAGCATCAAGTAACACAATAAACTCCTCTCCCTTTTTAGCTATGCCTTGAATGAATTCAGCCCTTATTTTGGCGCCAAATGCGGGTGCATCTTCAATGTTTTCAGCCGATATTTCTATCACTTCATTTACTGCATCAGCAAGTAAACCTAAAACACAATGTTGCTCAAATGAGTTCAGTTCCACAACGATGACACAAGTTCGCTTGTGTAGAGTAATCGCTTCTCGGCCAAGTCTTACTGATAAATCGATTACAGGAACAACTTCACCACGTAAGTTTATTACACCGGATAGAAATTGTGGCATCAAAGGAACTTGGGTTATGCCCGCATATTCAATAATTTCACGGGTTTGATGTAAATCCATACCAAAGTTTTCTTTACCAATGGTAAAAGTTAAAAATTGACTGGTTTTACTCTGACTGTCACTCGTTCCAGTATTTTGCATGCTGTTTACTCTGTTGGGGAATTTTGACTACTATTTTCGTTTTTACTTTTGTAACTGTTGGTTAAAGAGGTTTCATTACCTATGGCTAACTCAATTAACTGTGGTATATCTAAAATAAATGCAATGTCGCCATTACCAAGTAAACTAGAGCCACCAATGCCTTTAAGCGCCTTAAATATAGGTCCTAAAGGTTTTACAACAGTTTGAATTTCACCATTGAGTTTATCTACAGCTATACCTGCCATTTCGCCACCAAACTGTACGATCACTAACTCTGAGCTGTGGTGTTTTTTACTTTCGCTACCTTTATCCGTTTCTTGTTTCAATGATGGTGTTAAATTGAATATTTCTTCCATGTTTAAATAGGGGATCATATCACCACGTAAATTTATACAATGTCTACCTTCTATATCTATGTGGGCATTTAAGTCGATACATTCTATTATAGTTGCCTGAGGGATAATAAAGTGAGTGTTTTGGCTTTCAACATGAAAACCATCAATAATAGCTAAGGTTAGCGGTAAACGAATTTTGAATGTTGAGCCTTGGCCTGTATCGCTGCTTATTTCAATATTGCCTTGCAATGCTTCAACATTTCTTTTCACTACATCCATACCGACACCACGGCCTGAGAGGTTAGTGACTTCCTGTGCCGTAGAAAACCCGGGATGAAAAATCAGATGAAAAAGTTCATTGTCGGTCATTATTGTTTCGGTGTTAATAATGCCTTTATCTATGGCTTTTTCTCGCACACGTTCTTTGTCAATACCATTACCATCATCACTAATGGCAATAACTATATGCCCAGCATCATGATAGGCGGCAAGTTTTAATTGCCCTTTAGTTGGTTTTCCAGCAGCTTGTCTTTGCTCTATGGATTCAAGTCCGTGATCCATCGCATTACGAACAATATGTGTTAATGGGTCTGCAAGCTTCTCAACCATGAGCCGATCTAACTCGGTATCAGCACCTTCAATAATGAGCTCTATGTCTTTGCCTAAATCTTGCGCAGTATCTCTGACCAAACGTTTAAACTTTTGGAAAGTACCACCTATAGGCACCATTCTTAAACTAAGTGCTGCATCTCGAATTTGTTCGGTAAAGCCTTCAAAGTCATCCACTGCTTCTATTAATGAAGCCTCGCCAACTTTATTCGCTAGTAAGTCAATACGCTGTTGGTTGATCAGTAATTCTCCAATGAGATTTATCAGATGATCTAAACGGTCAGAGTCAACTCTAATTTGCTTACTTTCCGATGCAGCATTTTGGTTTTGTTTTTGTTTGTTAAGTGCCGCATTCACTACTTTTTTAGGCACTGTGCTTTGTTGCGTTAATACTTCACCAAGAAGTTGTTTATTCTCTTGTTCAGGGTCCTGTAGTGTTTGGCTTTGCCTCGTTAATGATTTCTCTAGAGAGTTTTGTGTTAATGCACCACAGCGTACTAAAATCTCCCCCAAGCGTTCTTTACTCTCAGGTAAGTTTTCAATTAGCTTAATATAATCATCAACTTTTGTATCAGGAGGTAAAATAACTATGTCTGAATCATCTTGCACAAACATAAAGGTATTTTCTATTGTGGCTAAGTCAGCGTTAGACTGTAATGAAATTTCATAGGCTAAGTATAGGTTTTCTGGGTCAAATTCAGATAAAGGAGGAAAGTTATCAGTCAGGCACTCTATATGTTTTATTTCGCCTAAACTAGACAAAAACTTGATAAAAGAAAGTGGATCCATGCCATTTCTCAGGCAGTCGTTGGAAAGCCTTAGGGATATATGCCAGCATTTATTGTCATCTATCGCTTTTTGTAAGCTTGTAGGTTGCTTGGTTATCTCTGTTACAGCTTCTTCTGTTGCGCTGCTATTAAGATCTTCATTAGACCACGGTAACAGTGATATTAATAAATGTTTACCTGTTTGCTGTAGCTCAGTTTCATCTTGGAAGTCATCCAAAGATAAGCTGACCAAGTTTGCTATATGATCACGGCACTTGAACAAAATATTAATCAAATCATGATCTAGCGTTATTTCATTATCTCTAGCACGGTCTAATACGTTTTCAACAACATGAGTGAAACTGACAATGTGATCTAAACCAAAAATACCAGCTGAGCCTTTGATAGTATGGGCAGACCGAAAAATATCATTGAGCATGTCATCATTACATTCACCCTCATCTATTTGTAATAGTACACTCTCCATCGACTCTAAGTGTTCTTGAGCTTCAACATAATATGTTTGTAGTGCAGCATCTAAACTCATAATTGTGGCTCTATGTTTTTAATACTTGGGCTGAAAAAACCTTCTAAATTAAATAATTTTACGTAATCACTGATAACATCATTTATGCTTGATATTTCATATTCGCCGTTTTTCTTTGTAATTTCTTTAAACAATATAAGAAGAATTTGCATACCAGCAGTGTCAATTTCAGTAACAGACGATAATTTAATAATCACCTTGGGTTTCAATTTTATCCTTTGTAAATGTTCTTGATATAATTCCATGGCGAAAAAAATAGTTAGCTCACCCGAAAAAGTTATTTCAGTTGAGTTATTGCGCTTTTGCGTTATTTTAATTTTTGCCATCTTGACTCTATCCCAGCGGTATTAAGTTAACATTGCGACAGCTTGTAACATTTGTTCGGGCTTAAAAGGTTTAACCATCCATGCCTTTGCGCCAATTGCTTTCCCTTGTTTCTTCATATCTTCAGAGCCTTCAGTAGTTAGCATGATGATAGGGGTAAATTTATATGCTGGCATTTGTTTTATAGCCTTCACCATATCAATACCGTCCATATTTGGCATATTGACATCAGAAATAATTAAATGAATTTTTTTGCCATCGAGTTTGCTTAAACCATCTTTGCCATCAAATGCTTCAATAACATTATGGCCAGCACCTTTTAGGGTGATTGATACAACTTGTCTGATACTGGCAGAGTCATCAACTATTAATATTGTTTTACTCATTGATTCATACTTCCTCTATAGTTTTGCATTTCTTATTGGTACTTTAAAAATCATAACTAAAAAAACGTCATTTCTTCATCACTGCTATCGTGCTGCTGTCCCTTACCATCGTGCACGGCAACTTGCTCTAACGTTGTGTATGTCTTTTTAATATTATTAAGCCAATTATCAATATCGAGTGGCTCTACAGGGCTATTTTGGCAAAGGTTATCGTGACACTGCTGATAATTAGGGGCTAGTTTGAGCATGTCATCATGGACATGCCCTAAAATTTGGCTAACCCTGTCTTGAAATTGTAATGACACCAGTACTTCATCAATAGCCAGCTGTACTGCCGTGTTTTCTTGTTCAAGCTGGTTAGCAGATTGAATGATTTTATTCCCTGATTCGCTGTAGTCATGTACAACTTGCTTTATGGTTTTTTCTGCATTATTTATTAGTATGCTGTCTTGCTCGGTAAATTCTTTTGTTTTAGTTAAGGTGCTTAGCAAAGTTGCATTCACTTGTTCTATGGTCTGAGTTATTTTTGCGCCTGTTTCACCTGAGCGTGTTGATAAGGTTCTTACTTCATCTGCCACTACGGCAAAACCTCGACCTGCTTCACCTGCTCGTGCTGCTTCTATTGCGGCATTTAAGGCTAATAAATTGGTCTGTGAAGCGATTCCTGCCACTTCTGCACCCATTTTTGATAAGTCTTCAGCAATAACTGTAAGCTTGTTAATTTCATCAAGTAGCTGATCACGACCAGACATGGCACTATTTAGTGATTTTATTATTTGGTTTAGCTCTTTATCGGCATGAGCAATGATCTGGGTTAACCCCGTTTCACCTGCCATATCTCCTGAGGTTTCTTTAGATGTTTGAATTGCTTCAACTAGCTGATTTCTGATCAGTGCAAAGGTTGTTGCTAATTGATTAATACTGTCATCACCTTGACTTCGAGCAAGCTGAGTTTGCCCAGCCCATACGGTAAAGATTTGATGAGCTAAGTCTATATGTTGTGCAACAGCTTCTTGATTTTGTTCTGTTTCAAGATCATTTTCTTTGATCGTTTCGCAGGTTAGCGTAGTGACTTCTTTTAGTAAGTTTTGATAGAAAATATATAATGCAATAATACTAGCAAGGGAAAGTAAACTTAATGAAACCCTTAATAGGGTGCTTACTTCTGTCATGACAAGAGAAAAAAGCAAACAGATAACAAGTACTGTAAAGCTGCCAATAAATTTTTGATGGTTTGTTGCAAACATTCACTTTCCTAGTATTTTTCATTTTACGTTGATAAAAGAAAAAGTTGTTTTCATAAAGCGTAGACAGTGAATTGAAAATTAACAAGAAAAAATCAGATGATTATTAGTAGGGGATGTTTTTTTAAAGGCATTAAAAAGCCCATCATGAAAATGGGCTAAGCTTGTATTGATATGGTATTAAATTTAGTTATTAATCTTTAATTTCAGCATTGTGATAAACATTTTGTACGTCATCACAGTCATCTAACATAGCAATGAACTTTTCAAAATTGGCTAAATCTTCTTCACCTTCAATATCAATATAAGTTTGAGGAACCCAAGTGATTTCTTCAACTTCTAAGTCAAATTCAGGCATAGAGTTTGCGAACTCTGTTTTAATTTTGAAAAACTCAGTATGTGGAGCATAAACGGTAATAATACCGTCATCTAATTCAACGTCAGATATGTCAAGGTCAGCCATCATTAAGTTCTCTAAAACGGCTTCGTCATCTTCACCTTTAAAAGCGAATATCGCTTGGTGATCAAACATATGTGATACGGTGCCAGAAGATCCAACTTTTGAATGTGTTTTAGTGAAGCACTGGCGAACATCTTTAATAGTGCGATTACCGTTATCTGTTAAGCAATCAATAATCACCATGCAGTTACCTGGGCCAAACCCTTCATATCGAGCTTCTACAAAATCTTCACCGCCAGCACCTGATGCTTTCTTAATTGCATTATCAATTACATGTGTAGGAACTTGATCTTTCTTTGCTTTATCAATTAAACCACGTAAAGCAAGGTTGCCATCTGGATCTACGCCACCATTTTTAGCACAAACGTAAATCGCTTTACCGTACTTTGAATATACTTTGGTTTTGGCTCCGGCAGTTTTTGCCATGGACAATTTTCGGTTTTGATAAGCTCTTCCCATTGTTCTTCTTCTCATTTTGCATAAAAATAATGGACTAGATTCTACCAGTCTGACTAGGCTGTTGACTAGAGGGAAAGCACAGTAATTGGTTAAAAGTTGATATGAATCGGCAAATAAAGTGCTTGAAATATTAAGCATCTTTTTATACTTTATTTAATAGAATTAAAATTAATAATAATATCAAGGAAGTAATTTGATGCAATTTGAAGAATATAAAGTAATGTATGTAACTGAAGGTGGCTGTGGCACTATATTCCTAGGTTCAAGTGGTTTACCTTTGAAACGTTTGGAGGCTACATTAAATCAAGAAGCTAATGACGGTTGGCAGTTAGTTTTTCAAGTGATTGAACAAAAACGTTTTTGGTTATTCTGGACTCGTGAAGCAGTTATATTAACTCTCGGTCGCAGTAGGGGGTAGCGTAATCAGTGAAAAAACTGTTTAAAAGTATTTTGTTAAAAGCCATTCGTCACTATCAAAATACCGGTGGCTCAGTGACGCATTTCGCGACTTCATGTAATTTTACTCCAACGTGTTCTCATTATACTTATCAGGCTGTTGAATATTATGGTGTGGTGAAGGGGGTGAGATTAGGCGTTAATCGCATTAGACGTTGTAATGATAGAGACTGCGTGGCTATTACAGCTGATCCCGTGCCTATGAAAAAGAAAAAGAGTAAGGGTTTAAAAGGTAATGAAAGGGTTTGAAATTATGGGATTAAAGTCAAATACAGAACAATTACGTTTAGAAGAAAATCAATTAAGAGAACAAGTAGCGGCACTATCCATTACACAAAAAAGGCATTACTACGCTCAAGAACTACAACAGATTAAAGATCCCGATACTTATGCGGTATTAAATTGGTTTTTTATTGCTGGCTTGCATCATTTCTATTTAGGGAAATGGCAGCGAGGTTTAATCAATTTAGTTTTGATGTTTACCGGATTGCTATTTTTTATCTCCGGTATGTTTTCCCTATTGGGTGCAGTATTCATTTTATTTATTTTTATCATTGAACTTCCTCAGTTATTTAATAGTGAAAATATTATTTATAGTTATAACAATCAATTAATGAAAAAATTGTTAAAGCAATTTGATTATTAACTATGAGCCCTTCAGTATAGAAGACTCATACATACTTATCGTTTTTGGAAATTAAAGTTCATGATTAACCAAGCCTCTACTAATAGTAAAATCCCTAATATTTCTATCGTTATCGAATTTTTGAAAAACCTACAGGATAATATTTGCCAAGTACTGGAACAAGCTGATGGTAGCGGAAAATTTATTGAAGATAACTGGAAGCGAAAGGAAGGTGGAGGAGGTCGTACTCGAGTTGTAACTAACGGCTCGGTGATAGAGCAGGGCGGAGTTAATTTTTCAGTTGTTTCTGGCGATAAGTTACCCCCTTCAGCAACAGCCCATAGGCCAGAATTAGCTGGCAGGACATGGAAAGCTTGTGGCGTTTCTCTGGTTATTCATCCTAAAAATCCCCATATTCCAACCTCTCACGCCAATGTACGTTTTTTCATTGCTGAAAAAGAAGGAGAAAAACCTGTCTGGTGGTTTGGTGGAGGGTTTGATTTAACGCCTTTTTATCCTGTAGATGAAGATGTATTACACTGGCATCAAATTGCACATGACTTATCTCAACCATTTGGAGAGCAAGTTTATGAAGATTATAAAAAGTGGTGTGATGAATATTTCTATCTAAAACACCGAGATGAAACCCGAGGTGTTGGTGGGTTATTTTTTGATGACTTAAACAAGTGGGACTTTGATACTTGCTTAAATTACATTAAAGCCGTTGGGGAAGGTTTTATTGATGCTTATGTACCTATAATAAACCGTCGTAAAAATGATGAATATACCGAACAACAAAGACAATTTCAGTTATATCGTCGTGGTCGCTATGTTGAATTTAACTTAGTGTTTGACCGAGGTACTTTATTTGGCTTGCAATCAGGTGGCAGAACCGAATCTATATTGATGTCGATGCCACCATTAGCGCGCTGGGAGTATAATTTTCAAGCCGATAAAAACAGTAATGAAGCAAAATTGGGTCAGTACTTAGTACCACGAGATTGGCTAACAGAATTGTCAGCCACTAAGTAAGGTTATTGTTAGACAAATTATTCCCAAGTAAATGCAGGGTAGGTTGGCAAGTCTAATAGTGCTGATGATCCTTTATCAACATTGATTTTTGCTTGGGCTATTAACGCTTGAATATCGTCTTGAATTCGATAACGTAAATCATGCACTTGTTCCCATTTATTCGAAAACTCACCTGAAGATTTTTTTGCATCGCTTTCCATATAGTGTTGTAACAATGGACCAATAATGGCATAAGCTTCTTTTAGTCTTATTGCTTGTTGTTGCTCAAACTTATTAATCTGGCTTAAATAAGTTTGCATTGCTTGATTAGTTTCGACGAGTTCATTGCTGTTTGATGAAAAGCTATCAAAATATTCTACATACTCAGTTAACGGAACTTTGTCAGCGTTAAGCCATTTCTGCATGCTTGATCTATTTAAAACTTTCGCAGAATTTGGATCTACCACCATTACCGTTGGTGTACCGTAATAAACAGGTAAATCAAATTGCTTAACAACATCAAAGCCTTTTTCTAGATAGCCAACATCAATAAATAATACTTGGTAGTTATCATTAAGCACTTTTTGCATTTGTGGTGTTGAAAATTTTTGAGCCAAGCCTTTACTGTCATGGCACCATTGGGCACCTAAAATAAATATAGCTTTTTGATTGTGTTTCGTTGCAGCAGATAGAACGCCTGCAACTTGGCTGTCAATATTTTCTGTAGGTGAAAATATATACTCGATTAATACTTCGGCTTCATCCTGAACTAAATGTTTGTTATCAGCACAAGATAAAGTTAACAGAGTACATAAAGTAATAATAAACGTCTTAAACATCATTTTTAACTCGCTTTAAAGGTAATAATAATTATATTTAACATAGATATATCGAGGTAATCTGTGCCAATATAAGCATACTACTCCTTTTCAATGATTATGATAGGTAATGATAAATTTTGCCGTTTTAGGTACCAGTAAAATTACCGATACTTTCATCGATGCCGCTAAACAAGATGCTCGTTTTCATTTAGCAGGCGTATACTCTCGTCAAAGTACAACTGCGAAAGCCTTTGCAAGCAAGTACAATATTGAGCATTGTTTCACTGATTTAAATTTGCTGGCTAATAGTGATGCAATTGACGCTGTTTATATTGCTTCACCTAATAGTTTTCATGCTCAGCAAAGTGTAATGATGTTAAATGCGGGCAAACATGTGTTATGTGAAAAGCCTGTGGCGATAAACTGCCAAGAATTAATGAAAATGACAGCGGCTGCAAAAGTCAATAATGTAGCTTTTATGGAAGCGATGTTAGTACCATTTCTGCCAAATTATAAACAAATTAAAAAGCACATCAAAGCACTAGGACAGATTACAAAATACAGTGCTTCATTTTGCCAATTATCATCAAAATACTCACTGTATTTACAGGGGGAGAATCCCAATACGTTTAATTTAGCTTTTGGTAATGGTTCCTTGATGGATATAGGTATTTATCCACTTTACCTTGCAATCGATTTGTTTGGCATACCAGATAACGTAAGCAGTCAGTGTTATAAGTTGCCCTCAGGAGTTGATGGATATGGTGATGTGTTGCTCACTTATAAAACAACGCAAGTTCAAGTACATGTCAGCCATTCAAAGTTAAGTCATGGTGTAAATATTGGAGAATTACAAGGTGAAAATGGTTATCTAACTTGGCGTCATTCTTCGCTCTTCAATGAAGTACATTTACACTTAAATGATGGAAGTTGCCAAAACTTAACTTTGGCGCAGAACGAAAATAGAATGACTTATGAACTAAGCCATTTTATTGATTTAATTGAATGTGGTGAAATTGAATCTAAGATCAATTGTTGGCAACTTTCTCAACAAGTATTATCTGTGATTGAACAAGTGAGAAAGCAACAAAAAATTATTTATCCTGAAGGCTAGTAACCTGAGATAAATTTATTACTGTTTAATACCTTCAATATACAGGTTTAGCTCAACATTATTTGAAGCAGGGCCTAAGTTCATTTTAATAGCGAAGTCTGTTAACGCTATATTAGTAGTGCCACTAAAACCTATACGATAACCGCCCCATGGATCTTTACCTTCACCAACAGTTTTCGCATCAATAATAATCTCTTTGCTAACACCATGTAGGGTTAGGGTGCCAGTGATTGCTAACTTACCATCACCTTTATCTGAAACTGAGCTACTAACAAATTTTGCATTAGCAAATGCGCTTATGTCCAAAAAATCATCGCTTTTTAAATGCTTATCACGTTCAGCATGATTTGAGTTTATGCTACTAGTATCAATATTAACTTCAATTTTAGAGGCTGAAATATTTGACTCGTCATAACTAAAAGTACCACCAAATTTGTCAAAGCGACCGGTTAACCAGCTATAACCTAAGTGTTGTACTTTAAAATTAATGGAAGCATGCGCACCTTTAGTATCAATAATATAGTCAGCAGCATTTGCTGCTGGCATAAAGGCGGCTGCGACAAGCGCTGAAGTTAGTGCTAATTTAGTTAACTGTTTGTTCATTTATGTTCTCCATTTTTTGGCGTTTGCCAATTATTCTGTTTAGGGTGTTATCTTTATCAATAAAGTGGTGTTTTAGTGCTGCTAGCGCATGTAATGTCGCAAGTACTATTAGTAGATAAGCTAACCATTTATGTACAAGGCCTGCTATATCTTCTTGGTTTTCAATAATAGAGCCAAATGCGGGTATTGTCATAAGTTCAAATACCTCAATCCCTCGACCATCGGCAGTTGATATTAAATAACCCGTTATCATGATGACGAATATGAGCAGGTAAAGAAAAGAGTGTATTATTTTTCCCGCTTTTTGTTCTAACGAACTATGGCTTGTTAAATGATTTGGCGTAATCTGTTTAGATCGCCATATTAATCTTAGTATCATTAAACTAAAAAATACGATGCCAATACTTTTGTGTAATTCTGGTGCCGTTTTGTACCACGAATGATAATAAGTTAAATCGACCATGTAATAACCTAGGCCAAACAAACCAAAAATAGTCAATGCGGATACCCAGTGAAAAAAAATACTAACATAACCGTATTTTGAATTCGTGTTGTTCAATACTTTACTCCGTAATTTTTCTTTATTTTACGCTGCGTTTAAGTGATGAAAAGCAGTATGACAGTGTTTTTACTTAATTAATATTTAAGCTTTATTTATAACTCGTTAACTTATACTTAATAAGATTTTGTGGTATTTTTATACTCTATCATTTTTTATGAGAAAGCAGATGACTTTAGAGCAAATAAGAATGTTGGTGCAAGTAGCTGAATTAGGTAGTCTTAAAAGTGCCAGTGAAACACTTTTTAAAACTCAGCCAGCTATTAGTCAGGGTATTAAACAGCTAGAAATGCAATTAGGACTGCAGTTATTTAGCCGTCAGGGTTATCGTTTACTGTTAACTGAGAACGGAAAACAGATTTACCAGCATGCATTACGCTTAATTAATGAAGCAAATAAAATAAAACAATTGGCTTCTTTTTTAACCGCAGGAAATGAGGCTAAAGTCACCATAGCAATTGAAGCGTCTTATGACTTAAAAAGAATATTACCTTTGCTTGAAATGATAAGAGATAAATTTCCGCACACTCAAGTGATTTTAAAGCAAGAATACATCAATGGTGCTTTAGAAGCGGTGAAATTAGAACAGGCCGATTTTGCGCTAACAACAATAGATAACTTGGCGTTACAATCGGGTGATTATGAAGCAAATATGCTTTATCAAGGTAGCTTACATAATGTGGCTGCACCGGTGCTATTACAACGTCATCCCAAGTTAATGTCAGTTGAAGAATTAAAAGATGAATATCAAATTGTTGTGCAAGATTCAGGGCAAAGCAGTCAGGGAGTTAATTACGGTGTGCAAACAGGGCAACGATGTTGGTATGTAAATGATTTTAGCACCAAGAAAACTCTAATTATGAGCGGCATAGGTTGGGGACGTTTACCTGAACACATGATTGAAAATGAGTTAGATTCAAAAGCACTTGTTGCTATAAGCTTAAATGATTTTGATACTTATATTGCGCTAAATTATCAAGTGATAAAACTCAAATCTCGATTACTTGGGCCTGTTGCAAGTAAGTTGTGGGAAAATATGGGCTTTGTTGAGAATAGCTAACGATGCGATAGAAAAGGTTAAGAATATTGACATGATTAGTTTTGTGTTTAATTCATTGGCGTGATCCTAATTAGATCTACATTGAAAGTTAGTGACTGTCCAAAACTTCACCGTTTTGTTAGACGGTTTTGAACAGTCGGAATGAATTTGCCTTGATAGCATCTCTATAATATGCTTGTGAGGGCAAATTTAGTTGCTGATTGTAGAGATAAGATTAGGGTTTATAACGAGGTTTCTTACTCCATGTGCATGATCTTCTTTGAAGGTATTTCCTGTACACCATTTACCAACACTCTCGATATTAACTTTGGCTACATTAGGACGTACATTCCATGTAACTTGAAATGGAGAGCCCTTTTCATTGTAGCCAGGACCCGTGGTTGATCCTGCATATTGAATAGGTGTACCTGTATTGCTTGGAATATTTATCGCTTGATGCAATCCTTTCATTTTTCCGTGCTTGGTTAGATTAGCAAAATTAAGCGCATTATTGTCATTAACAAGAACATATACCTGTGTTTCAACACGCAGCTGCGGGTTTTTGATTGCATCACTTAAACACGAACCTAATGTTGGGCCTGGGTTTATCTGAGCGGTTGAGTGCACGTAGTGAACTTCAATCGTATCACCAACACTTAAAGCGCCATGTGTACTTGGACAAATTTCATGCCCGGCTGATTTAAGTTCTGAAGCATTCAACTTACCGGAATATTTGTAACCACTTTGGTATCCATGCCCATCTCCATTACCCGCATATTTGGTAAACTGCCCACCTTTATGTTCAGCATTTTTATGGAAATGGATATTGCAAAGGTTCATTTTTGAAGATGGAGGCGCAGTATTAAATAATCGTGAGTTGCTACCTGTTATTGCATCAATATCTCGAGGAGATTGAGGACCAAACCCTTTGTTTTTTGTATTTGCCTCAAGATTGGCTCTTTGTTTAGCTATAACCTTATCAGAGACGTCTTTATGTACACCATGACTATTCTCTTTTGCGCTAACATGTATGGGCAATAGTATTGCTAATGCGATTATTATTTTTTTCATGTTTTCAACTCCTAAGTGATGCTTGGTAAATCAAAATGATTTTAAAATGATCGTTATTTATTAATACACTAAATACATATTATGGAGAAATTCTCGATAATATCCAAGATATTGAGATATTTCTTGAGGCTAAAAACAGTAATGCGAACAAAGTTTTCAATAATTTTTGCATATAGTTGTGCTCGTTTTTTGTACCGAAGTGAGCTTGAATGTTGAATCAGGTCTTCTTTGTGACCTATTCACCTGTGTGATTAGCGTAAATAAAATAGAGTAAATTGTCAGGTCAGATATAAGATAAACAAACAACGTATTTACGCTTGTTTTTTACTAGCGGGAGCCAATGCTTGTTCAATAGTTGATTGTAGCAAAGCAATTTTTTGCTTGTTTTCTTTTTGCTCTGTTTTTAATTTTTGCTTCGCTTTTAATAAATCATTGGCTAGGTTCAATGCTGTCATTAACAAAGCCTGTTCTGGGCTAGAAATAGATTTGCTGTTGTTTGCTGTAGTTAGGCGAGCACTTAGTTCAGCGGCAGCACTCAACAAAGCGCTTTCTTGCCCAATAGGACAAGCCACTTTTAATTTACGGTCAATCACATTGATTTCAACAGTACGTTGAGTCATTTTGTATAATTTCCAAGCGTATGTATACCCAAACCACTTCAAGATTCAGTTTCAGGACGTCTGAGCGATTCAAGATCAAGGCGCATCTTTTTATTAATGGTTGTTCCCTTAAAAAAATATGCAAAGATGAGCATGTTTTGCTCGGTCGTCCCCAAAGGGCTGGTTTATGAACGTTTTATACTGTGTAATTGATTTTGATAAGGGAATAACCATTATCTTCAATCAATGCCTTGCCTAAATACGTTTATAATTCCAGCTGAATTCAGCATCTTGAGGTCGATTGGGTATAACAACATAGCACAAATTTTTACATATACTTGCACTATAACTGCGCTGATATCCTGTTGCAAGTAAATGGAAATTTTTCTCATGCCTTTTAATGTCGGCAATGTTAGGATAGCGCCATTAGTTTCCTTTATTTAAAGCGACTCATTATGACCCAAAGTTCAGCTGAAAGTAACAAATTAGATTTTGCAAGCGCGCAAGCCAATATCACCACTGAAAATATCAAAGCCCATGCCAGTGAAATACATGGCGTATTAACCGGCTTAATTTGTGCGGGCTTTCCTTTTGAAAACCAAAGTTATTTAGCCATGTTGAATGATTTGTTTAATAACGGAGAAGGTTTTCCTGCAAGAGTTAAAGCCGTAGTTAAACAAATGTTTAGTGAGTTATGGACAGACATACTTGATGATGAGTATAGCTTTCAATTAATGCTGCCCGATGACGATGACTCTATTGTTGAGCGAGGCCATGCTTTAGGCGTTTGGGTTCAAGGTTTTAATTTAGGTTTTGGCCTGCAACAAAAAGACAGCCCTGTTGTATCCGAAGAAGTGAAAGAAGTATTGACTGACTTTGCTGAAATCGCTAATTTGTCTGATGAAATGGAAGAAGATGAGACGACAGAGCAAGCCTATTTTGAAATAAATGAATACGTTCGTATTTCAGCATTATTGTGCTTTAGCGAATTAGCCTCTTCGCCTACTAAATCAGGCGACAATGACCAAGAAAACAGTACTATACATTAGAGAAAACCATGATCACATCAGAGAATATGACAACAAAAGATACTAAGATTCCGGGTTTAGCCAATTTACCTATAAGCGATTTTGAAAAGCATCGAGCGTACTTTTTTTCGAAAATGTCGGATAACTCTATTGCATTTTTTTCCGCAGCCCATGAAGTAACCCGCAGCAATGATACAGAGTATAATTTTTGTCAAAATAAAAGCTTCTATTACTTAACGGGCTTTAATGAACCTGATGCTTTATTGGTATTGCTTAAGCGTGATGATAAAGAGCAAGCTATCTTGTTTTCTTTACCAAAAGATAAAGCTCAAGAAGTGTGGCATGGACGAAGAGTAGGGCAAGAAAAAGCCTGTTTGGAATATGGTTTTGATCAATGCTTTACGCTTGATGAACAAAATAAACTCATTTCACAATATTTGAATGGCTTAACGCAAGTTTATTTTGCTTTTGATGATAAAGAACTTAACCAACATGTTTTTGATTTATTAGCGCAAGTTAGAGCGACTGTTCGCCAAGGTGGTAAAGTGCCTACTAAATTAGTAGATGCTAGCCCACTCATTAATGAGCAACGCTTAATTAAAAGTGCCAATGAAATTGATGTGATGCGCCAAGCAAATTATATTTCATGTCTATCGCATAAAAGAGCTATGCAAAAAACGAAAGCAGGCTTGTTTGAATATCAAATAGAAAATGAAATACTACACGAGTTCACCCGCCATGGTGCTCGTAATGCTGCTTATGCCACGATAGTTGCTGGCGGTGATAATGCTAATATTTTGCATTATACCGACAATAGCGAACAGCTTAATGATAATGACTTACTGCTTATTGATGCTGGCGGGGAGTTATCGGGATATGCGGCTGATATTACCCGAACCTTTCCGGTTAGTGGGACGTTTACTGCACCGCAAAAAACCTTATACCAGCTAGTACTTGATACCAAATCCCAAGTTATTTCAGCGATTAAACCAGGCATTAGTTTTGCCAAGTTAAACGATATTGCTAATCAATGTTTAACAAAAGGCTTATTTGATTTAAATATCTTATCAGGTGATTTGGCTGAGCTAGTAAAAGACAAAGCCTGTAAAAAGTATTTTATTCATGGCTTAGGTCACTGGCTTGGTTTAGACGTTCATGATGTTGGTGATTATCAGAGTAATGAAGAAAGAGCGCAATTACGTGAATTTATTCCTGGTATGGTTTTAACCATTGAACCAGGACTTTATATGCCACTTGACGATATGCAATTAGATCCACAGTGGCGTGGAATAGGCATTCGTATTGAAGATAATATTGTTGTTACGATAAGTGGCTGTGAAAATTTAACGAGTGATTGTCCTGAAACTATTGCGGATATTGAAGCACTGATGCAGTGTTAAGTATAGCTACGTAAGTATAAAAATATGACGATGGATAAAAACACACCTTTTTTAAAGACACAGTACTTCGATATTATTATCTCAGGTGGTGGCCTTTCAGGTAGTTTAATGGCATTAAGCTTGGCTGACTTGAAAAAGGCTGATGGTAGCTTGCTATCAATAGCTATTGTTGAAGCGATAAAACCAACAGCAGCCACAAAACAGGATAATGCAAACCCATTGTTTGACGACCGTGTTTTGGCATTATCTCATGGTAGTGCATCTTACTTAAAAAAAATGGGTGTGTGGCAACACTTATCAAGTGAGGCTTGCGCGATTGAAACAATTGATATATCTGATAGAGGACATTATGCAAAAGCGCGTTTAGAAGCGCAAGAGCATGGCGTGTCTGCCTTAGGTTATGTTATTGAAATGGCCTTGATTGGCAAAGCGCAGTTAAAAGAGTTAGCAAATAAAAGTAATGTTCATTGGTTTAGTCCGGATTGCATCACTGACATTAATTGGCAGGTAAATGATCAAAGCAATGATATAAAAAACGAGAGTAAAGACAAGATTGAGGTAAAACTCGATTCAGAACAAAACTTACAAACAAGCTTATTATTAGCGTGTGATGGTGCAAACTCTCCCTGTCGTCAATTAGCTGGAATAAGTATTAGCCATAGTGATTACCAACAGGTTGCTATAATTGCTAATGTTGCGACTAAAAAACCACATAACAATAAAGCCTATGAGCGTTTTACTGAGTGTGGTCCCCTTGCCATGTTACCACTTTCCAAGTTAAGTTCACCGTTAAGCGCTGAACTAAATGGCGACAGTCGTTGTTCTCTCGTGTGGACTGTGCCGCCTGAGCAAGGTGAAGAAATATTAGCTTTAAATGATAATGACTTTAAACAACAGCTTGAGCTTGCTTTTGGTAGCTGGCTTGGTGCTATTACTCACGTAGGTAAACGTGACATTTATCCATTAGTTTTATTACAAGCCGAGCAGCAGACGTATCATCGTATGGCGCTCATTGGTAATGCCTCACACACTATTCACCCTATTGCTGGTCAAGGATTCAATTTAGGTTTGAGAGATGTACAGCAAATGAGTGCCCTAATTGAAAAAGGCTTAAATGAAAGTGCAGATATAGGTAGTTTCGCTTTACTTAATGAATACGCACAAAAGCGTCAGCTAGATCAAAAACAAGTCATTGAGCTTACAGATTCCCTAGTTACGTTATTTGCCAATGATTTATTGCCGTTAGTGGTTGGCAGAAATGTTGGCTTAAAAGTCATGAATTATTTATCGCCCCTAAAAAATACACTCGTTAAAAAACTGATGGGATATTAATTGTAAGTGATGATTCAACAAACTAATTTAAAAGTTGAATCAATAAATCACTCTTGAAAAAGATAAGAGAACAAAATGCAAAAATTTGATGTGTTAATTGTTGGAGCAGGCATGGTTGGTTTAACACTGGCCCTTGCCTTAAAAAAAACGAGTAACTTAACGATTGCCATAGCTGACACTTTACCTATTTCTGAGCTAACTGATGAACCAGAGGTTCGAGTGAGTGCAATTAATGTTGCTAGCCAAACCATATTCGAAAACTTAGGTGTTTGGAGTTCCATTATTGCCCAACGTGCACAAGCATATGAGCATATGCATATTTGGGATAAAGCAGGTATCGGCAAATTAGATTTTTCTGTTAGTGATCTCGATGCTTTTTCTCAAAATGAAAACTTAGGCTGGATCATTGAAAACAACGTTATTCGAAATGCTTTATGGCATAAAGCACAGGCTTATGAAGGTATAAGTTTTTTTACTCAAAATAAGTTAGCCAATATTGCGGTTGGAGACAGCGAAGTTTTTGCCAGCTTTGAAACACCTTTAGCAAATGATAATACAGGCAGTAATGTCAACAGTAATAATATACAAGCCCCACTTATTGCCAAGTTAGTAATAGGTGCCGATGGCGCTAATTCTTGGTTACGCAAACAAATGGATATGGCAATGATCAACCGAGATTATGATCATAATGCTATAGTCGCTACCGTTAAATGTCCGCAAGGCCACAAAAATACGGCATGGCAAGTTTTTTTACCTAGTGGCCCTCTAGCATTTTTGCCTGTTTTTCCAAAAGATAGTGATACTTGCTCAATTGTGTATTCAACATCACCTGAAGAAGCAAAGCGCTTAACTGAACTTTCTCCTGTTGATTTCGCGAAAGAATTAACAGCGGCTAGTGATGGTAAGTTAGGTGCTCTAGAATTAATCAGTGATCGCTTTACTCACCCGTTAACAATGCGTTTAGCGCAAGATTTTGTCAAAGATCGTATGGTGCTTATCGGTGATGCTGCTCATACTATTCATCCACTTGCAGGGCAGGGCGTAAACCTAGGTTTATTAGATGCTATATCATTAGCTCAAACGTTATCTGTTTCAACTTCTGAGCAAAGTAAAGACGAGCTAAACATTGCCGATCAAAAAAGATTAAAAGTTTTTGCTCGTTATCGAAAAAGTGAAGCGATTGAAATGATTGCAGCTATGGAAGCAATTAAACAAACTTTTTCGATAAATCAACCGGGTTTTAAATTGCTTCGAGGTCTTGGAATGAGTTTACTTGATAATTTCAAACCGGCCAAAAAACATATGATAGAACAAGCGCTTGGCTTAAAGAGTAACCTGCCAAACTTAGCAATTAAAAAAGCTGACTAACTTCAAAGCAGTATTTGTGAAAAAAATAAATAAAATTTAACACCACTATTTCACCTTAACAAAGTATAAAGTTGAGTTATATTTTCTACAAACCTTGTTTTGAAAATATAATTCTGCAATTGCAGATAACTTGGGTTTTTATTTGAAAATATAACTTTTGCCTGTTGAATCAGCGGAAATCAAACGGTATAATTACCTTCACTATAAATGGGGTATTGACAAGCCATTCTTTTACTGTCTTGTTCAAAATATCATCTGTGAGTAATTGACTTGGGCGAACAAATAATGACCAACAAAACCGTATTACATGCAAAACACTTAGCCTCTGGCGCAAAAATGGTTGATTTTCACGGCTGGGAAATGCCAATTAATTATGGCTCACAAATAGAAGAGCATAATGCTGTTCGTCAAAATGCAGGCATGTTTGACGTTTCTCACATGACAATTGTTGACCTGCAAGGCCCTGATGCTAAAGCTTTCTTACGTCGTTTAGTGATTAATGATGTAGCTAAATTAACCGTTACAGGTAAAGCGCTATACACGGGTATGTTAAATGAAAGTGGCGGTGTGATTGATGATTTAATCATTTATTTCTTTTCTGACACTAGTTACCGTTTAGTTGTTAACTCAGCAACCCGTGAAAAAGATCTCGCTTGGATGACACAACAGTTAACAGGTTTTGATGTCACTATTACCGAACGTCCTGAATTTGGCATGATTGCAGTACAAGGCCCTGAAGCAAAAGCGAAAGTTGCTAATTTATTAACACCGGCACAAATTGTTGCGGTTGAAGGTATGAAGCCTTTTTTTGGTGTGCAAGTTGGTGATTTATTTATCGCCACTACTGGTTATACAGGTGAAGATGGTTACGAGATTATTGTTCCTGATTGCGCCGCGGAAGATTTCTGGCAAAAACTAATTGATGCAGGTGTTGCTCCTTGTGGCTTAGGCGCACGAGATACTTTACGTTTAGAAGCCGGTATGAACCTTTACGGTTTAGATATGGACGAAACAGTTTCACCATTAGCCGCTAATATGGCATGGACAATTAGCTGGGAACCAGAAGATCGTAAATTTATTGGTCGTGATGTATTAACCGCGCAAAAATCTGCGGGTGATCAACCTAAACTAGTTGGCCTAGTGTTAGAAGAAAAGGGCGTGCTTCGTTCTCACCAAGTTGTTGTTACTGAGTTTGGCAAAGGTGAGATCACCTCAGGCACATTCTCACCAACTTTAGGTCACAGTGTTGCCTTAGCACGTGTACCTCGCAGTGTTAAAGTTGGCGATACAATAGAAGTTGAAATGCGCAAGAAACTAGTTAAAGTACAAGTGACTAAGCCAAGCTTTGTTCGCAACGGCAAGAAAGTATACTAATTGAAAATATATGTAGATGTTCTATATTAAATGAACAACTAACTTAATAACTAATTTTAAAGAATTTAACAAATAGGAAAAATAAAAATGAGCAACATTCCTTCAGAATTAAAATATGCAACTTCGCACGAATGGGTACGCAACGAAGGTGACGGCACTGTTACTGTTGGTATTACTGAACACGCGCAAGATTTATTAGGTGATATGGTGTTTGTTGAATTACCTGATGTTGGCGATGAAGTTAGCACAGGTGATGATATTTGTGTTGCTGAATCGGTAAAAGCAGCTTCAGACATTTACGCGCCGGTATCTGGCGAAGTAGTTGAAGTAAATGAAGAGCTTGAAGATTCACCTGAGTTAGTGAACTCTGATGCCTTTGGTGACGGCTGGTTATTCAAACTTAAATTGGAAGATGCTGGTGAGTTAGAAAATTTACTAGATGCAGAAGGTTATAAAAACTCTATCGATGACGAGTAATTTTAGCGTCGTTAATCAAATTTATACTGCACTGTCTACGCTTTTCGCCCCAATTACTTAGTGAACTAAGCTAATGGTGCCCACAGCTTGACAGCTTTGTCTAAACATTGATTACCTAAGCTAAAAAGGTAATACCTAATATTAAGCCTCTTTTATTCTGTATAAGAATTGAGGCTTTATTTTTATTTGTAAAATTATTTAAGTGAAACTGTTATGACTTCTCAACTATCTGTTAGCTCAAAGGCTGTTAACTCACTTGCTGAGCTAGAGCAAACTCAAGACTTTATCCGTCGCCATATCGGCCCAAGTGAAGCGCAAACTCAGGTCATGCTTAATGACATTGGCGCAGAATCTGTTGATGCATTAATTGATGAAATTGTACCCAGCGATATTCGTTTATCAGAGCTACCGGCAATTGGAGACAGTAAAACTGAAGTTCAAGCATTAGCTGATTTAAAGGCTGTTGCCAACTTAAATAAAGTACATACCTCGTACATTGGTTTAGGTTACTACGGCACATTAACACCCAATGTTATTACCCGTAACGTGCTAGAAAATCCTGGTTGGTATACGGCGTACACGCCATATCAACCTGAAATTGCACAAGGGCGTTTAGAATCGTTGCTTAACTATCAGCAAATGTGTATTGACCTAACCGGCTTACCATTAGCAAGTGCATCATTATTAGATGAAGGCACAGCCGCTGCTGAAGCGATGGCACTAGCTAAACGAGTATCTAAAAACAAAAAATCTAATCTTTTCTTTATCTCAAGTGATGTTTTTCCACAAACTATTGATGTTGTGAAGCAACGTGCAGACATGTTTGGTTTTGATGTGATAATTGCCCCTGCAAATGAAGCGCCAGAACACGATATTTTTGGTGCATTAATTCAATACCCAAGCGCGACAGGTGAAGTATCTGACATTAGCGACTTAATTGAAAAAATTCATGCCAAAAAAGGTATCGTTGCTGTTGCTGCAGACATTATGAGCTTAGTGTTATTAAAAGCGCCGGGTGAGTTAGGCGCTGATGCTGTTATTGGCTCTAGTCAACGTTTTGGTGTACCTATGGGTTACGGTGGCCCTCATGCTGCATTTTTCACTACAAGTGATAAGTACAAACGCTCATTACCGGGTAGAATTATTGGCGTTTCTAAAGATACTCGCGGTAACAAAGCTCTACGTATGGCTATGCAAACTCGTGAGCAACATATTCGCCGCGAAAAAGCTAACTCAAACATTTGTACTGCACAGGTGTTACTAGCTAACATGGCAGCTTTTTACGCCGTTTATCATGGTCCTAAAGGCTTGAAAGTTATTGCTAACCGTATTCATCGTTTCGCTGATATTTTAGCAACAGGCACTAGAGTAAAAGGCTTATCTCCTGTTCATGATAGCTATTTTGATACCTTAACTTTTAATCTAGCTGACTCTAAAAGTAACAGCAAAGATGAAATCGTTGAGCGAGCGCTAATTTCTGGCGTTAATTTACGCAATGATGTTGATGGACAAATTAGTGTTTCTCTTGATGAAACAACAACACGAGCTGATGTTGCACAGTTATTTACTATTTTATTAGGTGCTGATCATGGTTTAGATGTAGCAGGGCTTGATGAACAAATCATGGCTCATGGCTCAACGTCTATTCCACAATCACTAGTTCGTGAAACTGACATATTAACGCATCCAGTATTTAATTCGTACCACAGCGAAACTGAGATGCTGCGTTATATCACGCGACTTGAAAACAAGGATTTAGCCTTAAATCATTCAATGATTTCATTAGGCTCTTGTACCATGAAGTTAAATGCGACTGCGCAAATGATCCCCGTGTCATGGCCTGAGTTTGCCAATATGCATCCATTTGCACCCCAAGACCAAGTATTGGGTTACAAAAAGATGATTGACGAACTGGCTGATTGGTTAGTTGAATTAACAGGTTACGACAAAGTTTCTATGCAGCCTAACTCAGGTGCACAAGGTGAATATGCTGGCCTTATCGCTATTCATAAATACCATGAAAGCCGCGGCGACTCCCATCGTAATATTTGTTTAATTCCGGCTTCTGCACATGGTACTAACCCTGCTTCAGCGATGATGGTTGGTATGAAAGTAGTGGTTGTTGCTTGTACTAAAGACGGTAACGTTGACATGGAAGACTTAACAGCAAAAGCAGAAGAGTTAGCCGATAGCCTTTCTTGTATCATGATTACTTATCCGTCAACACACGGTGTTTATGAAACGACAATCAGTGAGATTTGTAACATTATTCATGACAATGGCGGTCAAGTTTATCTTGATGGTGCGAACATGAATGCACAAGTTGGTATTACTTCGCCAGGTTTTATTGGCGCGGATGTATCTCATCTTAACTTGCATAAAACTTTCGCTATTCCACATGGTGGTGGTGGCCCAGGTATGGGTCCTATTGGTGTTAAATCTCATCTTGCACCATTCTTACCTGATCACGCTTTAGTCAATATTGATGAAGCAACAATAGGTAATGGCGCAGTTTCAGCAGCACCATTTGGTAGTGCGGGAATATTGCCTATCACCTATCTATATATAGCCTTACTAGGTAAAGAAGGCGTAACCGCAGCAACTAAATACGCGATTACCAATGCCAATTACTTAGCAACTAAGCTAAGTCAGCACTATCCAATTTTATATACAGATCCAAACGGCCGTGTTGCTCACGAATGTATTGTTGATTTACGCCCAATTAAAGAAACGTGTGGCGTAACTGAAATGGATATTGCTAAGCGATTAATGGATTATGGTTTCCATTCACCAACAATGTCATTTCCAGTAGCTGGCACATTAATGATTGAACCAACTGAGTCAGAGTCTAAAGTTGAAATAGATAGATTTATCGAAGCCATGGTTTGTATTCGTGACGAAGTACGTAAAGTAGAGTCAGGCGAGTGGACGTTAGAAAATAATCCTCTGCATAATGCGCCTCATACTTTAGCTGATATTACTTCAACGTGGGATCGTGCTTATTCGATTAAAGAAGCGGTATTTCCAGTACCGAGTGTGGCAATTGATAAATTTTGGCCAACGGTTAATCGTATAGATGATGTTTATGGGGATAGAAATTTGGTTTGTTCATGTCCTCCGGTTGAGAGTTATATTGACTAGTAAACTGTGTGATCATGTATTAAAAAATTAGACAAAGGTATTTAAAAATAGACAAACTAATAGTTTGTCTATTTTTTTTTGTCTTAAATTGTCGCTTTCTAATTAAGTCTGTGATGTAGTGTTCTAATTAAGTTTGTGACTTAATTCCGGTAGTTTGTGAGTGCAATTAAGTTTGTGACTCAGAATTAATTAAAAGGTGAGCTTAATGCTCACCTTTTTTGTGTCTGATATATAGACTTATTTTCAATAATAATCGTTAACTTGTATGATAATTAATGTTTTTGATCACCATAAGCAACATGTTCAAAAATAGTGAATATTTAAGGTAAGTAAAGAAAATTGTTGCTCACATCGCTATCAATACTGTTGAATAGCTACTTTTTTCGTAATGGATTTTACTAAATTGCTCAAGTTGGTAGTGGTTTGTTTAAAGCAAAGATAATTTTTTTAAGCTAGGTTAACTAAATGATTGAAATATTTAATGTTGTTTGTAAGTTTGTTATAACTTTATTATCCTATGTTTCATTAATATTGGTATTCCTCATGTATCGGCCTCTAAGCTCAAGGATAGAGAATAATGACTACGAAAGATAAACGAAATATACTTTTATCCTTTTTTCGGGATAAAGAAAGGCAAAAACTCTCTTTTACATATGCTGAAGCAGCAAAAGCCACTGGTTATAAAGACCATTCTGTTAGTAAATTTGTAAGTGAGAATTTAAAAGGGAAGTATATCTTTCAAAACAAAAGACCTCATTGGTATTGCCAGGGATTATTGGCGATTAGTGATGATGATTTTTTTAGAATTACCTCGCAAAGCACTCAAGCTAAAGTACTGACAGATGACGATAAACTATATAATAAGCTTATTAAGAGAAGCTTGAACGCGTTTACTATCGCTTTAGAGGTATACAACAGACCAAGTTTGGAAAATAGGGTCGAGGCATTCGCCATTATGATGACCAATGCTTGGGAACTTTTATTGAAATCACAAATTTTGAAAGCTAAAGGATTTGACTCATTAATAGACATTGATGGAAAAAGTATTCCTATTAGTGAAGCTGTTAATTTTAAATATCCAAATGACAGTGCAGATAAGGATAATTTAAATCAACTGATCTCTTTAAGGAATGACGCAATCCACCTTCTATTGCCTGAGATTCAACCTCAGTTATCTAGACTATTTCAAACTACGGTTTTGCTTTATCAAGAAGAGTTTGCACATCAAGAAGGTTACGCTCCGTTATTGGCATGTTGCACATCAAATGCCAACAGTATTTAAGTGTTTTAAGCATAATATACTTTTAGAACGTTCCGATAAACCTATAGCTGATCTTAGGAAAGGCCAACTTCCACACCAGATTTCTAAGTGGGAGCCTTTTACACTTATCGACTCGGAAAGTATCAATAGGTGGCAAATGTTTGTTTTTAAAATGCATGAACAAATAGTAATCAACCCCGAAAAGTTGGTAGGTATAAAAAAAAGTATACAAAGCGTAGTAGGGATAGATAATTCGAGTAAAGAGCAAGCCTTAGAACGCACAAATGAATTAACTCCTAAGCTTGAAGCTGATGTAGGAAAAGAGTTGTTATCATATTTATTCAAAGATTATGCCCGACCATCAAATAAAGGTGAACCTAAGATATTAATGGGGTTGTTCAGTCGTCTTAATAATCCTTACAAACTGAGATCTCCTGTGTTTTGGCTGCTTCTAGCATACTGGCTCAAGTACGATGATCTAATCACCTAATAGATAAATAATGACTTCCCAGCTATTTCCTGCTGCTTTTCCTGATGAAACTGTTTATAGCTGGATATGCCGTTTCCATTTTTTTTCAGGGCATGCGGATTTCAAAAAAGTAACGTTAAGCTTATTAGGTGCTAACGACTCTCGTCCTGCTAATGAATTTCCTCCTTTTTTATCTAAGCTAGCTGAAATGTCAGGTACAAACGTAGAAGAAATACTTTTTGAACAGACAAATATCCATTACTTCCAGCCATTTATGGATGATTACTTATATAAAACATTTGTAGAGAGCATTTTGAAAGGAGATACATGGAGTATCCAAAGCCGAATTGGAGCGGTGGCTAACAGAATAACACCCGGTCAACTATTAAAGTATTGCCCAATCTGTGCTCAAAATGATCTTGAAAAATATGGAACACCATATTGGCATCGCTGCCATCAGCTTATAGGGGTTACATCATGTGTTAAACACGGGATATTCCTTCAATCAATTATAAGAACTAGCAAAAAACCGACTCTACCCCCAAGTTCTGGTTATATTCGCGAATCATCTGGATTAGAGCTGAAGCTAAGTGAGTTAGTGAATAATGAAATTATTGATATAGAAGCTATTTGGCAAAAACGTGATACCTATAAGGCATACTATCAAAGATTAGATAATATGGACGTTTTAACCCAAACAGGACGAATAAGACAGAACCTACTTAATGCTCATTTAATTAAACAATTAAAGCCTTTATCTGGATTAACATATCCTTTGGCACAAATTTACTATGCCGTAAGTCAGGGGAAATTTTCTGAAAGCCTCTTTTACAGGCAGTCATGTAATCATCAGCCGATTAAACACTTTGTATTTATTCTCGGTTTATTTGATTCTTGGGACGAATTTAAACAAACCGTAATTTATGAAGAAAAGAACGTTGTAATAGAAAAGACAGCAGAGCTAGCTAAAGAAAAATCCATCGAGTGGAATTTAGCATTAAAGCAAGTATCTGATGGGATGAGTTTAAGGAGTGTGGCTAAATTATTTGGAACAACGGTAAGTACACTTAAAATGAAAGCAGTACAAAATCAAGTGGTAATAGATAGACGACCTTCTAAAATAAAGGCTGATGTTGAAAGAGCAATATGGCGTAAGTTATTTATGGGATTGAAAACTCAAAATATTGCTTTGGAGTTTAACTTATCTGTAGGTGCTATCGAAAAGGTACTGACACTGCATAATGGGCTAAAACAGCAGAGAAAAAACATCTGGTATTCAGATGATTTCCATAAACATAAACTTTGTATCAGTGAGTTTTTGTTTGCCAACCTCAATGCGACAAGAAATCAAGTTAGAAAACATGTACGAGCTAGCTATTATTGGTTGTATAAGCATGAAAAAGAGTGGCTCTATGATAAGTTACCCAAAAGAGTTATTGCTTGTTATTGGCCTCGTAAAGCGGATAAGTAAGTATTTCTGTTTTACTTTAATTAATAAACCAAATAACAATTCAATAATAAAATGTTAATTTGCATCCAAAAGCGCTCCACTTAGGACCTCATAATTGCAGTCAATATTGATGCTATTTAACACTCATGCATTGAAACCTATTTTCGAATCAATAATATCTTCCGAAGGTGAGTTATATTAAACTTCTTTGAACAAATTATTATTTTCGCCACCAAGTACTATGGAAAATTGGCCTTTAGGAGTGCAATGGTTAGAAGAGTTGCTTGGTATCACTAAAGATAAATTAGCGATATTTATTAAAGATCACAAACCTGAATATAGAGATAAAAGTCAGGGGCCACTAATAATAAAGGTTAAAACTATCGACTTTTTAGTGAACTAACATTCCAAAACTTAGGAAACATTTTTGCTGTTCTGACTCTTGATTTAATAAACATTAAATTATATAAAACAAATACTTAGATCTATCTAGCTTCAGTCTAGCACAGGGTTTTGTGAAATACATTTAAAATCTCATTTAGCCCTATTTAGTATTTCACAAAGCAGTATTAGCCGCCTATCATTTAAGGAATCAAAGGAGGTTATTATGCACTTATCACTTATTCACAATATTCCTGATGATCTTCGAAAGCATATTGATGATCACTATGCTCGAACTATTCAGTATTACCCTGCTAACCGTCTAACAATGTGGCCAATGCTTAGAGTGCAAATAGAAAATCATGAATGCCAGTTAATAACGCAGTCAAGTTTGCAGTACTTAACTTTCCATCAGTGCATTATTTCACGATGTCTTTTTGGGTATACCCTGAGCCAAGGAAATTGTAATCACGGTCCTATTGTGAGTAATAACCTTGCGGAGTATTACTTAAAGACTGGTATTAACTTAGTTAAAAAATTTGAGGATGAGGCAGATCTTTCTTGGCTGTTACAATCTAGAAGTGACTTATGGAAACAGCTTTGCTGTCTTTATCTCAGCCACGCGTATCAAAACGATAACCCCTGTAAAAAGAGTGTTAAGTTCGCGGAGAAGTTTATAAATTTTCGAGGGAAAAAATGTGCAGCGTAATGCTACTTAGCTGATAAAACTGTGAGCTTATTATTGTTGACGATGATGTTCGTATTTTTTCTTGAATTTTAATGTTTTATATGATTTTTTGTGAAAAAAACTATCTCAAAAAGTTGATTATTTGGATAATTCACTATGAAAACATTTTTTAAAGAAGCAAGTATCCTATCAGTTTTTGATTATCAAAAAAGTGAAAGGAAATTACTAGGTAGGATGATTTTTGGCATTGTAATCAAAGACGAATCCAATCGATTTGAACCGAATACCCGGGTAATAACATCGACAATAAAATCACAAAACAACTTAGAGTTTATTACAAAAAATGGAAATTGCTACGTAATCGACGATGAGCCGAATTATTTAGATATTACGTTTGCAGAATTTGTCGTCATGAGAAACGGACTATATTCAACATATGAAATCTTACAAATGAGACAAGCATTAAAATTAACTGATGATCGCACAATACATTGATATAAGTGTGGAAAAATGAAAATCAAACAAAGAGCGGTAATAAATTCAATCAGTGATCTCAATAAATGTTTTGAAGTCAAAATAACTAATTACCCAACAGCACTTGAAGCTGGTGATAATGGCAATGTATTACTTCCTCTGCTAAAAGGTAAAATTGGTGAATATTTTGAGGTTGGTGATGTAATTGAATTCATAAATCATGGCAATCATGATTTTAAGATTACTAATCTGACCTGTGAGGTGCTGAGGCTAGCTAGATTTAAACGTGACCTTATTTCAATTTTAAGACGCTTAGATAATGCAGATCATCCGCTAAAGCGATGTGTTTTATTAAACGAATCTGGTTATGTTTTATTGTCTGCAAAAAAGAATCCTCAGATTATCAATGCTATTACTGAAGCAGCACAAATAAGTGAAGAGAATAATGAAAGATTTTGAAGACAAAATTGTTAAAGTTATTTCTAAACTGACTTGTGACGGCTGCGGTGAGTGAGCAAGCCAAGATGATTCTGCCTTTTATGAATTTATTAGTGTTAACCACCGTTGCGGCTATGGTTCGATACATGGTGACGGCAACACAATCAATATTGATTTATGTCAGCAATGTTTTGCTGACATGTGCGGTTATAGCTTAAATGTTGCGGAGCCTAGTGATGAGCAAGATGACAGTGATTTATGAATTGCAGCACGAGATGTTTTGTTAGCAAATAAAATAAGCAGTCAAGAAGAGTTAACTTCTGCGCTAAAGCGCCTCGATCACCTGTGGGATGCTCAGCACCTTTCAGCAGTCGGAAGTGAGTTTTATCAGCTAGTTAACATGATTTATTCTTACGAGGGCAAAAGTTGGGATAGCTATTTTGAAGCAGTAGATGCTGCATCGGATGATTTTATGGCAGAGCGTGAAGATGTTATTGAGAAAAAAGGTGAGGCAAGTGATGTTTTGTCTAGCATTAAGACTGATGAAAATTTCGATGATGATGCGACATTAGAAATTAGTGTTGATGAAGAAAATGTTGATTTAAGGTTAAAAGAATTGTGTCAAATGCTTTCAGAACCAAAGATAGAAATACTTGAAACTCTTGCAAGAGTTTGGACTAAATATCCTGATCAGGGACTAACTCAATTAATTGTTAATGCTATCCCGGTCAAGTCGCCTTGCCCCGAAATTTTCTATATTGAAGATAGTGAAATTATTAATAAACTAAAGCTGTTATTAGAAGGGAAAAGTACATAAATTTAATGACTATGTTTGTACCTTTTGAATTTATGTCAGGGAGTGAAGATATTATTGAACAGAAATCGTTCAAGTTAAAATTGGCACTACAATGAAGAGCTAGATGGAAAATGCTACATAATAATCATTTGGAGTTGCAACTATAACGGCAACTCAAAGTTCCATTGCTGCCAGTGGGAGTCCATCTCAGAACGCTAATTGATACCAATTATCGGTCGCTTTTCTTAGCTAAATTCATCCCCACCAAAGGACAGTTTAGATACGATAGCTGACCTTTCACTATTTCGTTTTTATGAATTGTCTGTGCACAATCGTGACGTTAGTTCTTATATGTTTGCCATATATTTTCTAATGTGTAGTAGCTTTTACTTTACCGCTTCCCAAAATAAACTTATTCTTGACAATAAAATATACATTTTGCTTTCAGCTACTTGCAATAAAGATTTACATTTAATCTTTTGAAAATAGTAGTTTTATATCGTAAGGTCTTGGCTCGAAAATGGAAAAACTAATCATTAGTTTTATCAAAATAATATTTCCCTCTTAGCGAGGCATTATGCTCGAGGAGCTATGTTCATGAAAAAATATTTGAATATATTTTTTGTAACTTTTTTATGTGCATCTATTTTTGGTTTTTCCAAGTTTACTAAAGAAGAAAATGGGTCTTGGGATATAGCTTATAATAGCTCAACAAAAGAGAGATTCATTCCTGTTGAACTTTTTACAGGAGGAAAATGGGATGGGAAACATGAATTAAGATTAAAAGAGGTTTCTACCTCTGCCTGTGCATCTGTCTTTGTAAGGGGAAAAGAAAGACCATGCAACAATTTTTATGTTACGGGTCCTTTTAAAACAAAAAAAAATGACACCAAAATTGAATGGGCTGGCGATCAAGTTTCTTACTACAAAAGAACATTTAGTACCCAACGTATGGGAGAGGTTGAATCTCTTTTTACCATTAATAACTCAAGAGATGGACTAGTGAGAATTTATGATAAAAGAAAACAGTGGGGTGACAGAACTTATAATGGATTAGGAAGTAAATTTCCACTTGGTTACTGGAAGCAAGGTGAAGTACGCACTTATGCTTCGCGCAGGCCAACAAGAATTGAAATCATAGAGCTTGACGGACCGAATCACTGTCTTACTTTTCGATGGGTAATTGGAGACGGAGAGAAAATAAACATGGACAATAATTACACTTTTTGTCCTGATCGTGGCTTTACTAAAATTATTCACAATAATGCTTCCGAACAAGTTGACTCTAAACTGCAAGCGACATTTAACAATGGCGTTATCAAGGGTTATATCCCAATTCTTGACCAGCAATTCGGTAACGTGTGGACGAACATACATCAAGACAGGTTAAAACAAGCAGGCATTAAACTTGGCGATAGCCTGTGTGTACTTGTCAAGGAAGGCAATATCACTAAACTGGATACTAACCTGCCTTACATCGAATCATTTGGTAAAGTTGCTGTTGGTGAGCCTCTGGCTTACCTTAACAACCAGTCAAACTTATCTTTCGCCCTAAATCAAGCTAACTTTTCAGCAAAATATCATATCGCATCTGGTGCACAATGGAGTGCACAAATAAAACAATGTAATTAAGAGAATATGGAGCTGTCATTCGCGGCTTCGCCATCAACTGCTAGCGATACAAAATCTAATCCGAATCGGTATATACGGCTGAGGTCCATAATGTCCCCTGTGTCGTAGTAGTTATCCTTTCAAACTAAGTCGTAACTGTCAGCTTTTGGCTATTTTTGACATTAAGAGCAACCACTAGCTAACGTCAGCAAAGCGCCTGAAGCAGACAAAAATTATGGTACAAAATTACTTCTGCTAAAGTTCACTTTGATACGATAGCTGACGTTGGCCTTGGCTTATCTAACGACAAGTGATCCGACAAAGCAGACCTGTATCAGATAATGAAATCATCAAAAATTTCATCCTGAAACTTGGGGGATTAATATTCAGGTTTAATTGAAAACACTGAAAGCGGACATTCGACTAACCTCTATTAGGGGCAACTTAGCGCCTTAGATTTTATGGCAACTTGGTGCGCAAAGCGGAATAAAACCAGTCAAAATATCAAACGTCAACTTTCCGATCATATAGCGGACATAAATTTCTACTCCTAAGGCGGTTTGGGGCACATAGCGCCTCAGTTCATTATTTGTGACGTTCGACTCAATCATCAAGAATTTTCTTTTAGTAATTGAAGTGGGATGTTGAATAAATATTCTAATTTATTATGATAACCGACTTTAATAATAACGGGCTATTAAGTCAAACTGTGGCTATTCATTAAAGTGAATGGCCACTCTTGTTGCTACAGCCCAATAAAATCAATAAAAATTTAATTTTATCCATCTTAAAGTCGTACAAGTAACCTATTAAATTCAATTGTTTATATGAATTTACACTGACAATTATATCTACAGAGAATGGACTTTTTCGTAAAAAGATATAGCGAATTAGAAAATAGAATACTTGTATTACTCATAGGGTTATACAGGTACTAATGACTGCTTTGCCACTTGAGTTCAATTGGTGAATGCAACACACTAGTTAAATTTATTATCACACCAAACCTTGAAAAATTACTTATCTTATCTTAGCAAAGCAAAGCGAACAGGAATGTTATCGATTAGTTAATTTTTATAATTTTGTCTAAGGCCAATGTCTCTTTTCTTTATTGATACCCGCTCAAGGTCCACTTTGCATCGTGCAACGCTATATCCATCAGAGAGTTACTACTTACTAGAACGTTCACATATTGCATTACTATTTCATTTATAACCCAATGTAAAATATAAATGCTAAATCATTCGTTTGTTAATGTTTGGTAATACGTAGCCGAGTCTGAATAAGAGCAGACTAACTACTTACAAGTAAAAATATATTAAAATTTAATTGGCGGAATTTTTTCGTTCAATCGTCCTATTCATACACTCGCAATTTTTGCCTTAGGCATTGTTGGTTTAGCATCACGTAGATTTAGAAATAATCTTAATTTTGGCTTTGCTCGACGCAAGAAAGCGTAACAATACCTATTCACAATCAGGTCCCTGATCCGCCAATAGCGGTTCAGGGACCTGATACCAAAGTACTTGAATATGTAGTAACTGGAGTACGATACGTTATGAGCATGCCTTCTTTATCAAAAGCCTTGTTTTACTCATTTCGCGATAGAGCATTATTTCTATTGCGTTGTGATGAATATTATTTCCGAACAACCGGCCCTGCTATGCTCATCCTATCCTTTGAAAATGAGCTAGAAGTAGAGGATGAAGAAGGTACGAGATACCTTTCTCACAGTTATCTCGTACCAGCGGGCGCTCCTGTTTCAATCAAAACAAACTACACAAAGGTTGCGATTTGCTACCTTAAGTTCAGCGGGTCTGACTTTAACAAGTTGATTTTTCACATGAACAGAAGCATTAACTACAATAGCCAATACAGTATCTACAGCGGAATTAGGTTAGAAACAAAGCTGACCGAAGCCCTACATGATGTATGGGTCAAACGCTATGAAGCAAACACCTTACAGCCTCTGCTAGCACAGTGGATTAGCACATTTGATTCTATGCACGACAAGACAGAAGATTATAGTGTTGACCCCCGCGTTCTAAGGGTCATTGACATGATACTAGACAATTCCAGTGAGAATGCCTCTGTAGCACTCTTTGCAAAAGAGGTAGGTTTGAAGCCAGCTAGGCTTTCACAGTTATTTAGGCAAACAACAGGCGCGTCCATTAGAAGCTTCCGTTTGTGGGAACGTTTTTTCAACGCTGTTCGTAACGTGCAGTCTGGAATGTCTTTGACCGAGGCATCAGCGGCTGCCGGTTTTGCAGATTATGCCCAATGTTTTCGAGTTTATAATAGTCTAGGTGGAATGCAGCCGAGAAAAATCAAAAATTTTACCGAGATAAAAGTTGTTAAGTAAATAGGTGACTAGGGTATGGTATTGATACCTAGGTTATTGGTTGAGTCATAGTTCAAGCACTTAATATTACAGTGAAATCATTTATAAGAAATAGAGCGTTTCTAAGGTATGGATGTCCAAATTTAGCGGCACAGAACATTTGCTCATGCGTTTAAATGCTTGGCAAGATATAGCTCTACAAAACATGCCTTATTAGCGCCTCCCAAAATCACTTAGCTTGTAAAATTGCGTAAAATTTATACCGGTATTTCTCTATGCCATCCGTTTGTTAATGTTTGGTAATACTTAACCTAATAGAATGCGCTATCAACTTATATTAATTCATTTTAAAGTAGGGTAGCAAAATGAAATCATTTAAAAACATGCGGCAAGTAGTCGCGGTGGCAAGTATACCTCTCACTAGCTTAACGGCAAATGCAGGCCTGTTCACTTTCTATACTGAATATATCAAAATTGGTAATGGCACTGGAGATACCAATACAAAAATCAATTCAACATCAGAAGCCTTCTTGCTTGCAAATGAAGTAAGTAGTACTGGCTCACAAACGCTTTCAGACGGTTCTACTAGGTATGTAGCAGAAAAAGTAGGCAATACTTACTCAGAAATTGACTTGGGTGGTGATTGGAATGATGGTGCGTATGCTATAAACAACCCGTACCCCAATGGCTCAGATAGCGGTTCGAACTTTTTAGTGACGGCAACTTTAATGGAGAACAATGAAAGGAATTCGATATGCAGAACAGTTTAACGCTTGTAACTATTATTTATTATCATGAAAAATCGCTTGAATTGCTAAATGAAGTAAGATCATTTCCAATAACAACACAAGGAAGAGTTGTCATACCTGAAGTGTTTAAAAAAGATAAATCAATTGTTGCGGTATGCGAAGGTAAAATTAAAATCTTAAATAAATTAGGAGACCGTATTTTGTTAGACAGTGAAGTCGCTTAAGCAATTTACAGACTCTGAAACATAAAGGCTCATCAGGCACCATTTTTACGATACAAAATCTAATCCAAACCAACGCTACAGATTAAATGCTTGGCAAGATATAGCCCTACAAAACATGCCTTGTTGGCACCACCCAAGATGATCTAGCTTGTAAAATTGGGTGAAATTTATACCAATATTTCTCTGCATCATCCGTTTGTTAATGTTTGGTAATACCTAACCAAATAGAATGCGCTTTGAACAAATATTAATTAATTTTAAAACAGGGTAGTAAAATGAAATCATTTAAAAACATAGCGCAAATAGTTGCGGCGGCGGGTTTACTTCTCACTAGCTTAACGGCAAATGCTGGTCTTATCACTGACCTTGCCGGCATCGGCCAGTTTGCGGCTGATTATAACCAGGCGCACGTTGGAAGCTTAACAGGAATGACAGGCGGAACATCAGTAAATTCTTTCAATGGTGCTGATTTTGGAGCATCCTCTGATGCATCAAAAGACAATGCAACCTTTAAGGTGAGTATTGATAACCTGACTGCCAACACGACTGCTGATAATCAATTCTTATTTGAATTTGGCGGTATCGGTACCGGTATAGCTCTCTGGTACAACGCAAGCAACGAAATCACATTTGCACATAAGCAGGGATCGACGACATATAATGAGATCAGTTTTGATGTCTCGTCGTTGTTCGGGGAAACTTTTGATATTTATGCAAGTATATCATTAGACGACAACCTCATGAGTTTGTTCATTGGTGATGAACCAAACTTCTTTTCCAAACAAATAAACGCAGTAGGAAACCTTGGCGACTGGGATGGCAGTAACGGTGGAGCATTTGGTGTGAACAACGGCAGTTTTGTAAGTGGCGTAGCTTTCACAAGCGGTAGTACTGATTCTTTTAAATATTACCATGACACATTTGTAGACGTCGCAGCAGTTCCAGAGCCAACTACACACGCTATTTTTGCCTTAGGTGTGATGGGTTTAGCAGCACGCAGATTTAAGAAACAATCTTAATTTAGCTTTTTAACGTTCGATTCAAAAAAACATCAATGGTAGTGCTTGGTGTTTTTATTTTTACCTGAATCTCCCTGTTGATGACTTCGCTTCATAAACTATATACGAAGCGTTAACCATTAACGTTAACCATGAAAAGAGGTTTAAAGATGTATAGCAGTAAAAAACAACAAGGTTTTACCTTAATTGAGTTGGTCGTAGTGATTGTTATTTTAGGTATTTTAGCCGCTACCGCAGCGCCTAAATTTATAGATTTGTCTACGGATGCAAAAAATGCAGTATTAGCAGGTTTAAAAGGTGCCACTGAAGGTGCTATGCAAATGACACACGCTAAAGCGATTGTTAAGGGTATGGAAAAGCTTGACCTTGATTGTGATGGTGATAATGGGCCACCAACAAAAATCGATGGAATTTGTTACAAGTTTGGTTACCCATTTGCAGGTATCGAAGAAGTTGGTGCTGAAGAGCAAGGTATTCAAGCAGCATTAGATATGTCAGATTTTGTTGTTATTGACGCTGAATCAGGTGATACCAGTTTATGGACCAATGAATGGATTGAGTTTGGCCTTGATGGATATACCGATAGCTGTGTGCGCTATTATGCCGCGACTAGTGCAACTAACCCAGCGCGTGTCGAAATAGTTCCGAATGATGATGTTGCTACAGCGTGTGGAAATTAAGGTATCTATAGGCCAGCATTTCTGGTTTTAATTCTCTGGTTTTCGCATTAGGCATTATTGGTTTAGCAACACGCAGATTTAAGAAACAATCTTAATTTAGCTTTTTAACGTTCGATTAAAAAAAACACCAATGGTAACGCTTGGTGTTTTTATTTTACCTGAATCTTTCTGTTTATAAGTTCGCTTCATAAACAATAGACAAGACGTTAATCATTGCGTCCATTGCAAACGCTGTCAGGCCGTTGAGTACCAAAAGAAGTTATTCACTTAGTTATCTTTAATTGTATCTTGTTCTACTAAGCAGACGTTGGCCTTTGCGACCATAACGATAACTTTGAGCATAAGGAGACATCAAAGTTTTGTGAAGCCATGTTAATATTTAGGGTAATATTTCCTAAATTTTCTGCTCGCTTGTTAGACAGGTTTAAGATCATTATAGTTGATCTTCCATCACTTGATGTTAACTTTGTGTTTGAAGTTGCCGTTAATCCAGATCCTCGTACTTAGTGCGCAGAGCGAAAATAAACAGTTTGCAAACTTATCTTTCCGCTGTTGGATAAAAAACGGTCATTTGGCTTTGAATTAATAAAACTAAAATTCGCTTTAAAGTGATCTTTAATAAAGTAAATCTTAGCCAATTAGAGTAGATGTGTTTGGAGCTGAAAAGTTTGTTATGAGTTATTGGAATAATAATGACAGATCAGACTTTATTGCGGAGGATAAAGGGAAATAAGGATTATTGAGTTCAAAAGTATGACGCTTATCTAATTCAAGTTTCTTAAGGTTTTCACCATAATAACGTAGAAACAAACTTTCAAAGCTTCCATCTTCTATCGCTATTTTGAAGCCTTTTCCTATGGTTTTTGCCAAGATTACATCTTTAGTGTTTACGAAAAAATAATATGCAGAGGGGTATTTAATTAACAGTGAACGCTCAATACTTAGCCCTTTGTCATTAAGTGTGTAATTGTTTTTTTCTCGAATAACTTCTAAAACAGAACGTGGGTAGAAATCAGCTAAACCTGAGATGACAGCTTCATACATTTTATCAAATGGAATATTTCCCCCTACATTCAAGTCATTGGCTAATAAAATTTTGTAATCGGGCCAATCAAAGCGTTGTACAGCTAAGAATTTTTGTAAGTCAGTAACATTATTTACCAGTGAAAATTTATATTGATCTTCTGTGCGAATAAAAAAAACTCGCCAGCCAATCATCCCCTGGTAAATCGGAATACGGATAGGTAATAGCTGTTGTTCTCTTTCTTTGGTTGTCACTGCCCAATTTAAATTAATCAGTTCCCCGTCAGAAAGTGCTTTCAGTGCTCTTCCTTGGGTCATACTTTCAGGAATATAGTCTATGGTTAAGTCAATATCTAGCTTGTTAAAGATAAGGTGAAGCAGTTCATCTACATAGGGATTTCGAATCTCTTTACCCTGATAATTTCCAGGGATCACTAGCTTTTGTTCAGCACCAAAGGATAAGTTAGGAGATAAATAAAAAAGCAGGAATACAGTAATAATCTTTATTAATTTGAAATTATACTGAAGTGCCATCAACAATTTTCCTAGTTTCAAGTCTTTTTGGTTAACCATTATCATAATCTACTAATTATAGTAGATTATTGGAACCATGCTTTATTCATCTTAACAAAAATAGTTTGGTTCAGAATTAGAATAGGTCAAAATTATTTATTCAACGGAGGTCAGTCAACTGGTTGTAATTTGTACTTCCGCTTTGTGAAAATAATAATGTCAGCTATCGCTTCTAAGTCATGGCAATTCAATTACGTGAACGACAGCAATGGGGGCTTAGTTGTCTGTCAGGATAAAAGCTGGCCTATGTCTTCTGCGCTCTAAACAATCAACAAAACTCTTAATGTTAATTCGGAACATTTGCGATTAGTGAAGTAAGCTAGAACGGCAGCTATACGATAAAATGAAATAATAATTAGAAGATGCTTGAGCGGCTGTTGATCGCTCTTTACAGTCGGTCATAATTGCTAAAGACTTGTATTTTAACAATAACATTATGTATTGTAGTTATTACAAATAATAGAGGTAGCTCAGCGTCCGCTTTCAGATCATATACCTGACATTACCTAGATTTCTGCTTTAGTCGGCTCAGTGGTAATAGTGACGGTTAGCACTATCTCATTAGCGTCTTAGATTTAATACACTACTTTATGTAGACCTTAGATGATTCTAATGTCCGCTTTAGAGATTGTGTACATAATCGTATGCTAAATATTAAGTAAGATTTTGGGTACAAATAAATAAAAGCATTTAAATTAGAATGACCGCAA
>Ga0209826_1000077_pt1 | contig 62347 bp, 49 predicted proteins | sample GOMGulsemesocosm_5_FD_184637 | JGI IMG/M metagenome (GOLD analysis project Ga0209826, IMG submission 184637) | Methane-oxidizing microbial communities from mesocosms in the Gulf of Mexico - GOM15C Gulf of Mexico (SPAdes) (version 2) | ecosystem: Environmental > Aquatic > Marine > Cold seeps...
TAGATCAGCTTACTTAGGTAGTGAGAATACAGTAAATGTACCACCTAATTTAGTGAAAGAGCTTAAGCTTCTGTATGCGCCAACAGCACCAAGACCTTCAGTGTTTGTTGAATCAGAACCATCATCAAGACCAGCAGCAATACCGATACCAGCCCAACCACCAATACCTGATAATACGCCAACATACTGCTTACCTTTGTAAGACCATGTGTTTACGTTACCGATAATGCCAGAAGGTGTTTTGAATTTATACAATTCTTTACCCGTGTTAGCATCAACAGCTTTCAAGTAACCTTCTAATGTACCATAGAATACTATGTCACCAGCCGTTGCAACAGAGCCAGACCAAACAGAGAAAGTTTCTTTGTTAGACCATTTGATTTTACCTGTTGTTGCATCAAATGCAGTGAACTGACCTAGGTTAGTTGAACCATCGGCTTTACCAGTTATTGCATCAGCGCCAGCAGGCATCATAGTTAATGTTGCACCAACGTATGGTTGACCAGCAGTGTATGAAACTTCAAAAGGTTCATACTCCATGCATAAGTGGTTACCAGAGATGTAGAACAAGCCAGTTTTTGGAGAGAAAGAAACGGGTTGTTGGTTTTTAGAACCTAACGCAGCAGGACATATGCCAACTGAATTGACGTCTTCACCATTTTGCTCAGTACTGAACTCAGATACAACTTGTGGACGACCTGTATGCATATCAACATGAGATGCCCAGTTTACTGATTTATCAAATTTTTCAGCAACTAACAATTCACCAGTGACACGGTCAAGCGTGTAACCAAAACCATTACGGTCAAAATGCACAATCATTTTACGCATTTTACCTTTGATTTTTTGGTCAACTAAAACAGTTTCATTGATACCGTCAAAATCCCACTCATCATGTGGAGTCATTTGGTAAACCCATTTAACTTCACCTGTGTCAGCATCACGAGCCCATAAAGACATAGACCACTTGTTGTCACCAGGACGTTGAACAGGGTTCCATGTAGAAGGGTTACCAGAACCGTAATAAACTAGGTTTAGATCTGAATCATAACTGAACCAGCCCCAAGTAGTACCGCCACCAATTTTCCATTGGTCGCCTTCCCAAGTTTTTCTACTTGAATCAGCACCAACTTTAGTGACTTTACCGTTTTCCCAAGTTGTTGTTTTGTTAGGGTTGATTATAGTATCGCCATCAGGACCCATACTGTAACCTTTCCATTCTAGTTGACCAGTACGGATGTTGTAAGCAGCTAAGAAACCACGTACACCAAACTCACCACCAGAAATACCAGTAATTACTTTATCTTTAACAACTAAAGGTGCTTGTGTGTTAGTCATCCCTAATTTAGGATCACCGTTTTGTACACTCCATACACGTTTACCCGTTTTAGCATCTAAAGCTGTTAAAACAGTATCCGATTGTTGTAGGAATATTTTTCCATCACCATAAGATAAACCACGGTTTACAGTGTCACAACACATAACAGGAATTGTTACGTCAGCGTCCATTGTAGGTGTGTATTCCCAGATAACTGATTGAGTCGCTTGATCAAGTGCGTAAACAGTATTAGGGAATGGTGTGTGGATGTAGATAACATCACCAATAACTAGTGGGCCACCTTCGTGTCCACGAAGAACACCTGTAGAAAAAGACCATGCTGGCTGCAGGGTTTTAACGTTTTTAGAGTTAATTTGATCTAGTTTACTGTAACGAGTACCAGCATAGTTACCTAATGCTGTTGCCCAGTTAGCAGGGTTTTTTGTTAAGCTTTCAACGTCGCTATTTGCAGTTGAAACTGCAGGAGCAGAAAGTAGAGCCGCGACAGTTGAAGCAATCAGCAAGCTCTTTAAAGGCTTCTTCATATGTTTCCTCCAATGTAGTCTGTATAAATACAGAGTACGGTTTATGTTATTTAAGACTAATATTAGTTAGGACGGCTTTCTTTTTGGTTCTTTTTATGGTTAAGAAGAATTCAATAGAAATAGCCATACCAGTTGAGTAAATTGAATGATTTTGCGTTAAAAGTCAACTGTTAATACAGATTGATTGAGTAGTTAGAGTGCAGAAATCTATCGAAATAAATTAATAGATAAAGGTAAGTGTATGAAAATTCAACACTCCTGATTTTATATAGTGTGATTTTTATTGTGATAAAGTTAATTGAGGATTAAACAGTTTTTTTAAAAAAATAAAAAGATGGTAGGAAGTATATTTAATGCTGTTGTTTTAAATCCCTCTTGGTAATGTAATTTTTGTTTTTTATGGTGTTGATTATTGCCAGCTTATGCCGAAATATATAACGATACCTTAATATAGTTTTATTGGTTGTTTTGGGGTTTATTAATTTATTGACCGTAAATAATTAATTGTCTGATGCATTGCGACATATATTTCATGCGGGCACGACTGTGGTTTTCTATTGGTCGGTTTTTCCTATAGGCCACGACCTTGCTGTGGGCAAGCCGCTGCTCGCTATAAATTTCGTATCGGTAACTGCATGAGGTGCAGGTAATCGCAATGTATCAGTTTGATAGTCAATCAATGAATATGTTGGTTTGGAAATATTTCAGGCATTATTTGGGGCTTTCAAATTATGTTTAAAATTGAGTTGGAAGACGTTATTGAGAGTTCTTCCAGTTTTTTTTCCTTTTAGCTTTTTTTGCAGCTTTTTGTTCTTGAATAATGGCTAGTTCATGTAGCTCTTTTTCAATTATTTCTGGTTTTTCTAGTGTGATATTACCTATAGTGCCAGCACGCAATTCAGAAATAAGTATTTTGCTGGTTTTTTCAATATCAACTTGTTTTCCAGCGCGTAAACATCCTCGTTTTCTGCCAATAGCATCCATTAAATCAGTTTCATTATCAGGTAGCGATTCTAATTGAAATCTTATTTTTAATTGTTCAGGGTAGTATTCCAATAGATATTCAGCTGCAAAAAAAGCAATATCAGCATAATCAATAGCCGTATCTTTTATGGCACCTGTTACGGCTAAGCGATACCCACTGTTTTTATTTTCAACTTTAGGCCAAAGTACTCCAGGGGTGTCTGAAAGGACAATATTATTATCCAATTTTATACGTTGTTGGCGTTTGGTGACCGCCGGCTCATTCCCTGTTATTGCAATCATACGATTTGCTAGGATATTAATGATAGTAGATTTACCTACATTTGGGATTCCCATAATCATTGCTTTAATGGTTTTGTCATTGCTGCCTTTTTCAGGAATCATTCTCTGACAAAGTTGGGTGATTTGTTTTATTTTGTCGGGTTGTTGGGTGGTTACTGCTAAAGTTTTAACACCTTGTTCCAATTCTAAATAATTTTGCCAGATTAACGTGGCTTCTGGATCTGCCAAGTCAGATTTACTGAGTACTCTAATGCAAGGCTTATTACCACGTAGTGAAGCAAGTAATGGGTTTTGACTGCTAAAAGGGATGCGTGCATCTAATACTTCAATAATAAGGTCTATTTTAGGGATTACTTCTTTTATTTCTTTATTGGCCTTATGCATATGACCGGGGTACCACTGAATATGCATGATATTTTATTTATGATGAAAAAAGCTTATTTTACTACGTTATAATGCGGCTTAGTTAAAAATGACTTAGAGTTTATGGAAACATTATTAAATGTGCCGCAGGGTAGGTTTCAGTTGCAGCGATTACCTTATCGAAAACATGAGAAATTAAAGGCTTGGGATGCAGCTGATGAGTATTTGCTAAGTCACGTTTATGAACAGGTGAATTTAACTACTGAAAGCCAAATACTTATTTTAAATGATAAATTTGGTGCTTTGGTTAGTGCTCTTCATGCTTTTAACCCTATTGCCATTTCCGATTCGTGGCTTTCTCAGCAGGCAACTCGAACAAATCTTGAGAATAATAAATTACCCTCACATGACATTGAATTAAATAGTTCTCTTGATTGGCCAGGCCAATCATTCGATTTGGTTCTGATTAAAATCCCAAAAACCTTGGCGTTATTAGAAGATCAGGTCATTCGGTTACAGGCTGTGATAACAGATAATACTATTATTATTGCGGCTGGAATGGTTAAGGCTATGTCTGCAAATGTCTGGAAGTTACTAGAAAAATATATCGGTCAAACGAAGCCTTCTTTAGCGAAGAAAAAGGCGCGCTTAATTTTTGTTGAAATCGATTCTTCTCGTCAAAAAGATCTGTTTTCCCCTTATCCTATTTATTATCAATTAGAGGGTACTGCGTATCGAATTTGTAATCACGCTAATGTATTTTCTAGGGATAGCTTGGATATAGGAACACGCTTTTTATTGCAACATCTGCCTTTAAAGCAGTCTAGGGCTATAGTGGATTTGGGTTGTGGAAATGGTGTAGTTGGACTGATGTTGGCGGAATCACATCCTTCATCTCAGGTTTATTTTGTGGATGAATCTTATATGGCCATAGCATCGGCTAAAGAAAATTTTAAGCATGCTTTTCCTAGCAGATTTGCTGAGTATTTTGTTGCAGATGGTTTGACTCACTTTAAAGCTGAAATGGCCGATTTAATTGTTTGTAATCCTCCTTTCCACCAACAAAATACAGTCGGGAATCAAATTGCAGTTTCTATGTTTAAGCAAGCCCATAGAGTTTTGCAAAAAGGAGGGGAGTTAAGAGTGATTGGTAATCGTCATTTGGGGTATCACCTTGACTTGAAAAGATTATTTGGAAACTGCATTGAAATAGCAGCAAATAAAAAATTTGTTATTTGGCAGGTCATAAAATGATAGAAGAAGATATTAGGCAAGTAGTATTAGATACAGAGACGACAGGTTTAAACCCACGAGAAGGCCATAAAATCATTGAGATTGGTTGTGTTGAGTTGATTAATAGGCGATTAACTAAAAATACTTTTCATGTGTATATTAATCCAGATAGAGATATTGATGCGGGTGCCATTGAAGTACATGGTATTACTAATGAGTTTTTACAAGATAAACCTAGATTTAAAGATATTGTTGATGATTATTTGGCCTTTACCAAGGGAGCAGAATTAGTTATTCATAATGCTCCTTTTGATGTTGGTTTTTTAAATCATGAGTTGGCACAATTATCTGGAAAAACAACGACCGTAGAGCAGCATAGTACGATATTTGATACTTTGCCTTTTGCCCGAAAGAAATATCCAGGAGCTAGAGCTAGTTTAGATGCTTTGTGTAAGCGGTTTGGTATAGATAATAGTCATCGAGAGTTACATGGCGCTTTGTTGGATGCTGAAATTCTAGCCGATGTATATTTGGCTATGACTGGAGGTCAATATTCTTTAATGGATTTTGATCAAGATAAGGCTATTGTTAAAAAGCAGGGGATTATTAGGCTATCAGCGGATAGGCCTAAATTAAAGGTGATAAAATGCACGGAACAGGAGTTGGAATCTCATGTGTTGAGGCTGGAGGCAATAGAAAAAGGGAATGGTGTTTGTCTTTGGAATGAGGGGAATTAATCTGGCTCTCTTGTATTAAGAGAGCCAGTAATATACTGCTGCTTATTCGCTAGGTTTGTTTTTTCCGCGTCTAGAAGTGGATCCCATGCGCTTTTTGCCTTTTGCTTTTTTAATTAAAGTTTTGTCCATAGCTGATATGTTTAATTGTTGGCCCGCTACTCTGACTTTTTTTAACTCTTGAAAAAGTTCTTTTGGCATGCCAGCAGGAAGTTCAACTGTGCTGTAGTTCTCTTCAATTTTAATGCGTGCAATATGGTCACCGTCTATGCCTGTCTCATTAGCAATAGCGCCGACAATATTGCCAGGCTTAACGCCGTGGCTATTTCCTACTTCTATTCGATATAAATCCATTTTTATATCTGAATTGCGTTCTCTTTTTCTATTAGGCTTGCGATCTCGGTCACCTCTTTCGCTTCTTTCTCCTCGGCCCCTAGGTGCTGGGTTATTATCGCTACGCTCTCTTCGCGTTGATCTTTTTGGGAGGTCTTTAATTAATAAAGGGGTGTCGCCTTGTGCCATTTTTGCAAGTGCTGCGGCTATGTCAAGAGCAGGGATGTCGTGCTCAGCTTGGAATTGTTCAACAAGTTGTGTATAAAAACTCAATTCATCTGCTGCAAGCGTGTCTGTGATACGTTGCTTGAAACGAGAAATACGGGCATTATTGATATATTCTGTTGAAGGGAGTTGCATTTCTTCAACTTTTTTCTTAGTTGCTCTTTCAATGTTGCCTAGTAAGCGTCTTTCTCTTGGTGATACAAAAAGTATGGCATCCCCCGTACGACCTGCACGCCCGGTTCTTCCTATACGGTGAATGTAAGATTCAGTATCGTAAGGTATGTCATAGTTGACAACATGTGTAATTCTGTCAACATCAAGACCTCTAGCAGCAACATCAGTAGCTATTAATATATCAAGTTTACTTTGCTTGAGGTTGTTGATGGAGCGTTCTCGCAATTGTTGGGACATATCACCGTTAATTGCAGCTGTGGAATGCCCTCTAGCTTCTAGTTTTTCTGCTAATTCTATCGTGGCTGTTTTTGTGCGGACAAAGATAATCATGCCGTCAAATTCTTCAGCTTCCAATATACGAGTTAAAGCATCAAGTTTGTGTGTACCACTTACCAGCCAGTAACGTTGACGAATGTTATCAGCTGTTTGGGTTTTTACTTTAATCGTTATTTGTTCTGGTTTATTAAGATGTTTTTCCGCAATCCTACGAATAACAGATGGCATAGTGGCAGAAAAAAGAGCTATTTGTCTTTTTGCTGGAATTTGATCAAGAATCCATTCAACATCATCAATAAACCCCATGCGTAGCATTTCATCGGCTTCATCTAAAACTAAGGTTTTTAATTTATCCAGTTTAAGTGTGCCTTTGCGCATGTGATCCATAACACGGCCAGGAGTTCCGACTACAACATGGGCGCCACGTCTTAATTGACGCAATTGAATACTATAATCTTGTCCGCCATAGATTGGAAGAACATGAAAGCCTTTTAGTTTAGAGGCATATCCTTGGAAAGCTTCAGCCACTTGAATGGCCAATTCTCGTGTCGGTGCTAATACTAAAACTTGAGGGTCTTTTTGGCTAAGATCTATTTGAGAAAGTATAGGTAAAGCAAATGCTGCAGTTTTACCTGTTCCCGTCTGGGCTTGTCCTAATACGTCTCTACCGTCGAGCATAAAAGGTATGATTTGAGCTTGAATCGGGGATGGTGTCTCATACCCAGCACTTTCAATTGCTTTTAAAACTGGCTCAGCTAAAGCTAAATCATTGAAGGAGGGTAGTGAAGATTCATTTTCGGACATAAAATACCTGTAAAAAAGAGCGAGCAAGGATTGCTAAAGCTAAAGTAACCCACTACTATACCATTTTTAATGTGAAGTTACGATATTTATATTTATCCCAAATTTATAGGTAGAGTCTCAATCTTTATTTTTAGTTGTTAAATTTCCGGTTTTTTTGTTAGTTAGGTGATGTTGTTAAAATTTTTAGGTAGGGTTATATCCTTTACAATAATTCAATATTCGGTTTTTTTCTTTAAGGTATATCTTGATTAAGTTGGTTATAATTTAGCAAGCTAAAAATAATTGGACTTGATCGGAGGTTCCTTAAGCAAAGCCTGTTGATGTCTTTTTACAACTGCCTTCTTGATAATAAATTTTCAACTGACAGTCTTGAGTTTGTTTAAGGATAGGTTTACTATTTTATGCAATCCTAAGCCTAATCTCGTCTGTCTTTGTGTAACTTGAAGGGGTGATTGAAAGTTTTCTTGTGGCTAACAGGTTTCCAATAATTGGCAGTTTTGGTCAGATCTACTAAGCTTTACATTGGAAGTTAACTGATAGATCAGAACATAAATTTCGAGACGAAAATCATTTTTAAAAATACCGATAAGACAAAATTATGTACAAAAGGAATTATGAATGAGTAGTATTAAGCAATGGTTAGCAAACACATTTGAACTCACGCATAGTCATGATAATAATAAAAACATTGCATCTATGGAGGGGATTAGAGGAATTGCTGCTTTTTTAGTGTTTTTAGAGCACTATGTTGCAGTCGTTGAGGAAAGAATTGGTATTAGCAATAATAGCGAGTTGGTTTTCAGTCTTTATTTATGGATAAGAAATATTGGAAGCGTGGGTGTAGATTTATTTTTTGTTCTTAGTGGGTATCTTATATACGGTACCATTATCTCTAAGAAGCGAGCATTCTTGCCTTATATGGGGCGACGAGTAAAACGTATATACCCGACATTTATTGCAGTGTTTTTTCTCTATATAATACTTTCCTTTTTAGTTCCTGAAAGTAGAAAAATCCCCGTTGAAATAGGGGCTGCAATAAGCTATTTGATTCAAAGTTTCTTGTTTATTCCTCCTCTTTTTTCTGATGTGGGCCCTTTAATAACAGTTGCTTGGTCACTTAGTTATGAAATGTTTTATTATATTTTAATTCCTATCGTTGTTGGCGCTCTAAAACTTAGGGACTGGAAAGTTAGCTATAGAGTCATGTTATTTGTTACTTTGGCGATAGTCGGTCACATATATTTCTATTATTATGATGGGCCTATTAGGATGCTTATGTTTGTAGCGGGCATACTATTATTTGAAGTGATCAATAATTATCAAAAACAAGTAACAACACCTTATTTAGGTGGCTTAGTATTTATTGTTAGTCTAGTTGCTATTGTTTTATTGATGCTGTTTGAAATACCTCGTGGCGGTTGGTGGCGACAAGTTATAGTCTTTGTTGGTTTTTTTATGCTTTGCTATGAGTGCTTTAGTTGGAATAGCCCAACTTCAAGACTATTTAGTTTTAACCTTCTTAGGTGGTTTGGGAATATGAGTTATTCTTATTACTTAATACACGGTTTAGTTGTACAGTTCATTATACTTATCGCAGCTAAATATCAGTTAATCTTACCTATAGAAAGTGTGAGTACTTTTATAATATTTGGAATCATTATTTTTAGTGCAACCCTTATACCTGCTACCCTATTATTTCTATATATTGAGAAACCATTTTCATTATCTAAAAAATAGTAGGTTTCTAAATTAAAACTAGGTTTATTCATGGTATATGAACAGTTGGTTTTTTGTTCTATGTTTTCTGAAGACATGATTTTTATAAAAGACATTAAAATGAAAATATTTATTTTTTGTATATCAATAATTTTATGTACACCCGTTTCTGCATCTTCTTTAGCTGATGTTATTGAACTTACTAAAAAGTCTGTGGTCGCTGTAGGTACTGTTATGCCTAAGCGTTCTCCTAAGAGCATCTTTCTTGGGACTGGGTTTGTCATAGGTGATGGGGGATTAGTTGTTACTAATGCTCATGTGTTGCCAAAAGAAATTAGTACAAAAAATATTGAAACTATTGCCGTTTTTTTTCGACAAGAAAAGCATGTTCGAATGTTAAAGGCTAAGGTAGTCGCTATAGACAAAGAACACGATATTGCTGTTTTAAGGCTGTTAGGTGGAAAATTGCCCGCTATAGAACTGGCTAATTCGAAAGTTAGAGAAGGACAGTTAGTTGCTTTTACCGGATATCCAATAGGTATGGTACTTGGGGTCTATCCTGTTACTCATCGAGGCATTATTTCTGCGATTAGCCCCATTGTTTTACCTGCGATAAATGGGAGGCATTTAAATGCGAAGTTAATGAGGCGGTTACGAGCTCCTTATAATGTTTATCAGCTTGATGCGACTGCATACCCAGGAAATAGTGGAAGCCCTGTATATGACCCAAAAACAGGTAAAGTTATTGGTATAGTTAATAAAGTTTTTGTCAAAGAAAGCAAAGAAACTATTTTATCTAAACCGAGTGGTATAACTTATGCGATTCCAATTAGATATTTAGATGATTTATTAAAAAAAAGTAATTTAAAAGTGAAAAAAATATGATTCGGATATTTAGGCATTATTTGTCAAGTGCATATGTAGGGCTGTTTGTAATAGAGTTTTTGATTTTGTTTTGTGCTATGTATTGGGGTAATGAGCTTCGATTTTTTTATACTGAGTCGTGGTATTCAAATGAGTATATATTTCTCTCTAGTGCAATATTCTCCATCACTATTACACTGTCGAATATAGGTTTAGGGTTATACCGACGCAGTTTAAGTTGGGATGACTTCCACCTACTTTCTAGAATTGGGGTTAGTTTTGGCTCTGCATTATTAGTATTGCTAGTTATATATTATTCATTTCCTGAATTTATGGTTGCAAGAAGTATCTTGCTCTATTCTTTTGCAGTGGCTTTTGTAGGTATACTTTTTTGTAGGTATATTTTTTATGGGTATGTACAAGTTGCTAACCTAAGAAGACAAATTCTTGTCATTGGTGTTGGGCAAAATGCTAATAAACTAGTGAGTAGCAATAATGAATATATTCATAGAGGGTTTGAAATTGTAGCTTGTCTTAATTTGAACGATGCTCCAGTGACTGTTATTGATTATGAGATTATTCATAAATATGAAAGTATTCTAAAGGTTGCCAAAGATTTAGATATTGATGAAATTGTTTTAGCATTAGATGATCGGCGCTGTAAATTCCCCATGGATGATTTGCTAGACTGTAAAATATATGGCATAGATGTTGTTGATTTATTGACTTTTTATGAAAGAGAAAAGTCAATGATAGATTTAGATAATATTGTGCCTAGCTGGTTTGTTTTTTCTGATGGTTTTGGGTCCAGTGGGACTAGAAATTATTTAAAAAGATTGGTTGATATTACAGCAAGCTCTATTTTATTATTGGTCAGTTGGCCTTTTATGCTTCTTGTTACCCTAGCTATTTATCTTGAAAGTGGCTTTAAAGGTCCTATTCTATATAGGCAAACTCGTGTCGGTGAAATGGATGAAAACTTTGATGTTATTAAGTTTAGAAGTATGCGAACTGATGCTGAACTTAATGGTGCGCAATGGGCGCAGGAAAATGATAATAGAGTGACAAGAGTTGGAGCAATAATAAGGAAAGTTAGGTTGGATGAATTACCACAAATATGGAATGTTTTTCGTGGTGATATGAGTTTTGTTGGTCCACGCCCAGAACGACCAGAATTTGTAGATCAATTTGATGAAAAAATCCCCTATTATCGTAAAAGGCATCGTGTGAAACCAGGAATAACAGGCTGGGCTCAGTTATGTTATCCCTATGGCGCTAATGAATATGATGCCATTCAAAAGTTACAATATGATTTGTATTATGTGAAAAATTATAGTTTATTTCTTGATATTACAATAATGATCCACACCATTGAAATTATATTGTGGGGCAAAGGGGCTAGATAGTTTGATCGATGGGATTTGGCTTATATACGTATTAAAAACTCTGCTGTTACCTGTCGCTAGTTTATTAATATGTGCTTTTTTTGCTAGTTATTTTGTATTAAAAAATAAGGGGAAAGGCGGGGTATTGTTAATTACTCCTTTATTCAGTCTGTATTTACTGAGTTTGCCCATTGTGGCGATATCCTTTTCTATTGTGCAACAACAATATTCTGAGTTAGATTATTCTATTGTGGATAAAATTAAACCTCAGGCTATTGTAGTCCTTTCGGGCGGTATTATTAGTTCTGCTCCAGAGTATGATGAAGATATGACGGTGAGTACAAGGACATTAGTTAGGGCTAGATATGCAGCCTATTTGTCAAAAAAAACAAAGCTGCCACTCTTGGTAAGTGGTGGGCATGTGTTTGATGAAAGCATTGCAAGCGAGGCTTCTGTATTGGCTTCTGTGCTTCAGAGTGAGTTTATGGTATCTGTGAGGTGGATGGACGAGCAAAGTAGAAATACTGCAGAAAATGCAATATATTCTCATAATGTTTTGAGCAAGGAAGGGATTAATCGAGTAATTCTGGTAACACATGCTTCTCATATGAAGAGAGCTGCAGAACAATTTGAGAGAGTTGGGTTTGATATCATTCCTGCACCAACCTCATTGGCTGTAATGCCGAAATTGAATATATTTTTATTTCTACCCTCAGCTTCGGCTCTTGAGATGAGTTCCATGACTATACATGAGTGGCTTGGTTGTTTATGGTATGAAATAAAATATAGTTATCTCTGAGCTCTTGATTAATTGTAAGCAGATAATGATGAAGAAATAAGTATTAGTTTACTTGATAGTTTTTATGAGATTGTCTGTCTTAGTTCATTGTTTAGTGAGCTCGTTCCTACACAAGGTGAGAGTTAGACTGTTTGTCAGCAGCCTTGAAATACAGCGTATAGGTGAAAAAATAAATTAATGAAATTTATTCATACATCAGATTGGCATATTGGCCGATTATTCCAAAATATTTCATTATTAGAAGATCAGTTATATGTGCTTCAACAGATAAAAAAATATGCAAAACAGCATCAAGTAGATGCTTTGATTATTGCGGGTGATATTTTTGATCGTTCTGTGCCCCCAGCAGATGCAGTTGAAGCTCTAGATGCTTTTTTTGACGAAATTACTTCTGAGTTAGAACTCCCTATTATTTTGATTTCGGGTAATCATGATAGCGCTAAACGCTTAGGGTTTGGTGCTGGGCATATGAGCCAATCAGGGTTACATATTTTGAATCAATTATCCGATGTTACTAAGCCCGTAGTGATTGAAACAGCAACGGGGGCTGTTCACTTCTATGGTATTCCTTATCATGACCCTGTTGAAGTAAGAGAGGCATTTTCTTGTGATGTTTCCACTTATGATGAGGCGCATACTTATCTGGTCGATCAAATTAAACAAGTGCGTGTAGCTAATGTATCATCAGTTGTTATTAGCCATTGTTTTATCGATGGGGCTGAAGAATCAGAGTCGGAACGTCCTTTATCTATAGGGGGAGCAGATAGAGTATCTTATCAACCATTAGAAGAATTTGATTATGTGGCTTTGGGTCATTTGCATGGGCCCCAGTATAAAGGAAAAAAGCATATTCGCTATTCGGGATCTCTATTAAAATATTCATTTTCAGAGCATCAACAAAACAAAGGTATTACCCTAGTAGAATTGAATGATAAAGGATTGCTGTCTACAGAGCATTTACCTCTAAAACCACGAAAAGATTTAAGGGTGATTGAAGGTTTATTGGAGGATATTTTGGAGCAAGGTAAAACTGATCCCAATAATGAAGATTATTTATTTGTTCGATTATTAGATAAACAGGATATTTTGGATCCTTTAGGTCAGTTGCGTAAGGTATATCCTCATACATTACAGTTAGAACGCACTCAATTTATTTTATCTAAAGGAAGTCAATTAAAAGCGGATGTCAGCCTCAAGCGAACAGAGCAGCAGGTATTCTCCGATTTTTTTAAGCAAGTGATTGGCCATGATTTAACTGACGATCAAAATACTTTGTTATTAGATATTGTGGCTGAAGCTAAAGCGGTTATTGAGATAAAAGAATGAAATTACATTCATTAGAGATACAAGCATTTGGCCCTTTTTCTCAAAAAGAAATTATTAATTTTTCGGCTTTAGGAGATAATGCTTTATTTTTAATTGACGGACCTACAGGAGCAGGAAAATCATCTATTCTTCATGCTATTTGCTACGCCTTATATGGTGAAACAACCGATTCAGAGCGTAAAGATTTTGGTTTACGTTGCGATCATGCTGCAACTGATACGCTGACTGAATTATCGTTGGAATTTAGTATTAGAGGCGATAAATATCGTATTACTCGTGTACCGACGCAAATGAGACCTGCTAGGCGAGGGAGTGGCGAAACTGAACAAAAACCTACCGCACATCTACGTCGTGTATCGGATAGTGCTGAGGAAGAAACTTTAGTCGCAAAAAAAACCCGAGATGCAGATGCCGAAATTGAACGGATTGTAGGATTAACGTCTCAGCAGTTTTTACAAGTGATGGTGTTACCACAAGGAAAATTTCGAGAATTATTATTAGCTAAATCGGATGATCGACAGTTAATTTTATCAACTTTATTTCAAACAGAAATATATAAACAGATTGAACAGCTACTTAAAGATAAAGCAGGGGCTATTGAAAAACATAATCAAAGTTTTGAAGATAGGAAAACGGGAGCTTATTCGGATGTAGGTATTACTGAGGGTGATGAGCTCGAAATTTTACAAAAAGAAGCTATTTGCATACTCGATTCTAAGCGACAGGAAAAAGAAAAACTTGCAGATCAAAAACAGCATGTGGCGACAAAACTGGTAACAGCAGGGGCTTTGGGTAAAATATTTGAAACAAGAAATAATAAACAAAAAGAACTAGAGACCTATCTGCAAAAAACAGATGAAATTAATGCTGTTAAAACGAGTATAGAAAGAGCTGAAAAAGCATCATCTATTGCACCCGAATGGCTGGTGTTACAAAATATTGTAAAAGATATTGAAACTAAACAAGATGATATTGCTAAAGCTGAAAAAGATAAGAATAATGTATGTCTACTTGTCTGCAAGGCAAGGGATGAAGTTAAACGAATAGAGGTAGAGTATAAGCAACGGGATATTTTGAAAGCTGATGAAACAACTATTAAAGGGTATCAGGAAATATTAGTTTCGTATCAGCTACTGAAGGAGCGTTTTGTAAAAGCAGATGAAAACTATAAACAGGCAATTGATCAAAAAGGTGAATTGGAAGAACAGGTTCTATACATAACAAATGACTTGAAAAAATTGCAGTTTGAGATAGAAATATTGGAAAAGGAAAGTGCCAATAAAGCTGAAGTTGTTGAACAGAAACTAAGTGCTAAAGGATTGTTTGATCAACGTAAGAAATTAGAAAGTGCCCGTACTGAGTTAAATAGTTTCAACCAAGCATACCAGTTAGATAAAGAGAAATTTGAGTTAGCTGATAAAGACCATAAAAAATCTGAAAAGGAAGCAAATCAAATAGAAATGCTTTGGTTTTCTAGTCAGGCGGCTGTGTTAGCTGCAAAGTTAGAACTTGATCAGCCCTGTGCTGTCTGTGGAAGTCTTCAGCATCCTAATCCTGCTAATTTCTCAGATGAGGCACTAGATATTAATCAACAAACAATTGATCACGCCCGAAAAATTCAAGCGAAACATCTTAAGGTGATGAATAGGCTTAAAGAGCTTGAACAAGGGTGTTTACATTCTGTTTCTGCTAAAGAGAATGATGTTAATAAATTAGAAATTGAATTAGCAGGTGATGCCAATAAACCAGTGGCTGAGCTGGAGAAAATTTATCAAACTTTAGATGAAAATTTAAAGCAGATAGAGGAAAAAGAAAATCAACTTCTCAAAACAAAAAAACTAAAGATAGAAAAACAAAATAAGTGCGAGCCTATTACTCATAAACTTAAAAGTATTGAGGCTAAAACGCCTGAATTAACTGCATTAAAAGCCACAGCAAAAAGTGAGCTGGAAAGTGCGAATAAAATATTGCCAGAGAAATACAGAAGTCATGAGATTATTGAACAATCACTGATTCAAGTGCGTCAAAAAATCACAGGCCTAGAAAATAAATATATAACGATTAATAAAGGCTTAACGGACTCTTTAACCAAACAATCATCTATTGAAGCAAAGCTTAATATATTGAATAACAATCTTGTTGAGCTCAATATACGTCAGGAGTCGCAATCATTAATATGGCAGAAAGCTTTGATTGATAGTGAATTTGTCACGTTAGATGATTTTTCTAATGCTCAATTGCATGATGAGTCGCTTGAGGTGCTTCGGCATAAAGTTAAAACGTATGACGAATTGGTTAAAGCTTTGCAAGTTGAGCTGAGGTTGTTGGCGAAACAGTTAAAAGATAAACAGCGACCAGATTTGACAGCATTGCAACAACAATTTGATCAGGCCAATGGTGCTTTTATTGCTGCTGAGGGCTTATGGACAGATGCCAGTCAACAGTTACAACAGTTAAATGATACACAGAAAAAGGTTGAATTGATTGAAAGTCAGCAAGTTGAGATAAAAAAACAGTATGAAATAGTAGGGACTTTATCAAAAGCGGCTTCAGGCCGAGGTAATGTAAGAGTCAGTTTAGAACGTTTTGTTTTGGGAAATATATTAGATCAAGTTTTAAGTATTGCCAGTGATAGGCTGCATATCATGAGCAAGGGGCAATACCGACTGATTCGACAAGATGAAGAGAACCAAAAAAGAAATACCACCGCGGGACTAGATTTGGCCATTGATGATGCATATACAGGTAAAACAAGACCCGTTGCGACTTTATCAGGAGGAGAGTCTTTTATGGCTTCATTAGCATTAGCTCTGGGGTTATCCGATGTCGTGCAAGAGCGGTCGGGGGGGATTCAACTTGATACACTTTTTATTGATGAAGGTTTTGGTAGTTTAGATCAGGATTCATTACAATTAGCCATAAATACCTTAATTGATCTACAAGCAACAGGGCGAACGATTGGTATTATTTCTCATGTTTCCGAGTTAAAAGAACAAATGGCACAGCGGATTGAAGTGGTAGGATCAAGGATGGGAAGTTCAATTAAGATGGTTTCTTGAATATTTATAGGGCCTCAAAAAGCAGCATCAACCTGAAAATTCATTAGTTCTCGTGTTGTTGGGTGGCTAAATTCAATAAATTCAGCATGTAAATGTAATCGATTAGCTTTGTTCCCATAAAGGTCATCACCCACAATAGGGGTATTTAAACCTTTTAAATGCGCAGAATGAACACGTAATTGGTGTGTGCGACCTGTTATAGGGAAGAAAAAAACCTTTGTTTTATTGTTTTTTCTTTCTAAAACTTTCCATTGAGTTTTAGCCTGTTTTCCATGCTCATAGCAAACTAACTGTCGGGGTCTATCATCTAAATCAACCCTAAGCGGTAATTCTATAAAGCCTTCATCTTCTGTTATTAAGCCATCTAATAAGGCAATATAGCGTTTTTTAATGCTGCGTTTAATAAATTGCCTTTGTAATTTTTTATGAGAATCTAGTGATAGGGCGATTAACATTAAACCTGAGGTAGACATATCGAGTCTATGCACGGTTAAAGGGCCTGTCGCACTGGGATATTTTAGTTTCATCCTCTGATAAACTGAATCTTCAATACTTTTTCCAGGTATTGATAAAAGTTCAGCAGGTTTGTTAATCACCAACATAACATCATCCTCATAAATAATTTCGATAGGCTTTCCTTTTGCCATATTTACAAGTAAAGGGTTTTCATCCAATTCCATCCCTTCAAGCATATGGTCTAATATGGGTTGGCATTTTCCTTGGCAAGCCGTATAAAAATTTTGATGTTTTCTAATAGCTGATTTAGGTGACTCACCCCACCAAAATTCAGCCATAGCTAAAGGTTTTAAGCCAAGATTAAAGGCATATTGTAATAATTTTGGCGCGGCACATTCTCCTGCTCCCGCGGGTGGTGTTTTTTGAGGTGTTTGCTTAAAAATATCAGATAAACTTTTTTCAACACCTTTGATATTTAGAAAGCGGTATTGATCAAAGAGAGTTTGTTGTAAAGATGATGATAAGTCTTTGCGATGGTTTTTTAATACGGATATTTTATCAGTCAGTTGATTCAGCTGTAATTGGGCGTTTTGAACTTTCTCATTCCAATAAATATTTAAGTCTCTTAACTGATTTTTTTCGGAAATGCTTTCTTTGCTTAATTGATCTTTAAGCAGTAAAAATGATTCCTTATTAATCGTATTTTCTGCAGCAATCCGTCGTGACTTTCTAATTTTACGATTCTCAATTATCTTCTCTCTATATGTTTTTATTTGAAGGGTAGAGGAATCAATTTCAGTTTGTAGTGAATTTTCAAAACCTAAAAGTTGAGGGTTTTTCTCTAGCGTATTAATCTGGTCACTTATTTGATTGACTTCTAATTGTCCTAATATAAAAAAACCATTTTTATCCAGCATATCAAACACTGGGGGGACAAATTTCGGCAGATGATTACTGTCTGCTAGTTTTCCAGAAAAAGCGGATAAATAGCCGACTTCATTTTGTTGGTTTTTTACTAAAAGTACACCAAACATTTTTCCAATAGCCATATCCTGACTATCAGAGAGACCAAAATTATGTTGCCAGTCTGATTGTGATTGCAAGTGATCTTGAAGTTCTTTTGCCGCGACTAAACATAAAGGATGTGGCTGATAATAGAATGGAAAAGTGAATCGCTCAGGCAAAGAGCAAGAATCAATCGGTTCTTTAAAGGAGGTAAAGCAGTTTTCTTGCAAAGCCATATTGTGTTTGTTTGGACTATCTAAATATACAGATTTATTTTACGCTAATTTAGCAAGGGAAAAAATGGCTTTAAAAAACATTTCATTTGTACATTTTAAAACCAATCTGACTATTGTTAAAATAGATTGCTACCCAGTCTAGGAATTTACTTTATAGCTAGTTTTAGTTGAAAAATGGACTAAGTTTTATACTATATAGGGTAAAGGAGAAAAATTATTCTCGAATCAATGTGCAATTAGACTTAACGATACTATGAAATAATCAGGAATATCATTTAATACTTTCCCTAAAAAAAGGAAATGCTGGATTCACCCCAATGCTGATCATATTTTAGCTGCTGCTGAATTAGCAGATTGGATTGAAAATTCCAATAATGATACTTTTTTAATTACTGAAAACATTTCAGGTACAAAATGGAGGAAAATAATAATATCTCGTACAGGAATAGTTTGCTTTGGATATTATTATCTACAAGCGATGAGAGAGGTGGAGATCATATTGATTTATGGGATGGAAAATCAATGACTGGTTTTGGTTCGTTCTTCAGAGCTGCATTTAATATTGTGATTCCGAGTATTTGGTCTAATTTAATTAAAGCAAAAAAAATATATTCTTTCCAATAAAATGAGGGGACATATTCTGAAGTTTACTATTGGTTTTTTTGTTGGAGCTTTTTTGACATATGGCACCATTTATCTATTTGGAGCTGTACTTAATGAGCTAGGAATAAATCTGTATAATTCTGAAAGTGAACAGCAACGTAATTTTAATATATTTATGGCTGTATGGTTAATTGTTTCATTAAGCTCAGGGTATTTAGTCGCTAAACGTTGGAAATAAGCTAAGAATGAATTAACGCGAAAATAAACAAATCATTCGCACTTTATATGATCATCTTTAGTGAAAACCGTAGATCAAAGTGAATCTCGTTCCCCCCGTTTATTTCCAATTTTTTGGTATTATGTTTCTCTTGAGGATGGAGCAATCAAAAGGGTCTCGATTGAAATAATTGTTAACTTATTAGTCTCTAAATAAGGTTAAAATCACCGCCTTTAGGCGATAGTTTAGGCGATAGTTTAGGCGATGCTATGGAATATAGATATGGAAGCTATACGGTTTTTGAAATTCAGTATCACTTTATTTTTGTGACTAAGTATCAGTAGCAAGTACTAAAAGGGGATGTTGGATTAAAAGTGCGAGAATTAATTCAGCAAACGTGTGACAAAGTAGGGTGTCACATTTTTCAATGTACATTTTAGAAATCAGGTTTTGAACTTTGCTAAGTTGTATATGGATATAAAGAAGCGTGGATTGCCACAGCATTAAAAAAGAAAAAATCGTGAAAACTAGGTGTCATTTTTTCTAAGTGATTAAAGGAATCCCGAAAGTGCAGTACGCCCAGTCTCTCCATTCACATCATGTAAATACACGTATTGGTTTATAACCATTTAAATTAAAATGAAAAATTTGAGATATAGTGTAGAGTAACTTACAATATTTGAGAAAGGAGTAATCATGCAGCACACTATAGAGTTAGATCAAACAGCAGAGACAATATTATCGGTGATTGCAATAGATAAGGAACAGTCAAAAGATGATATTTTGTTATTAGCAGTTAAGAATTTTTTACAACAACAACGTTCGAAAAATGATTTAAAAAAGTTCTTATCCCCCTATCAACTGGAGATGGATAACTTTAAGTTTGATAGAGACACTGCTAATGAGCGGTAACTTTTTAGATACCAATATTATAATTTATAGTTTGGGACAAAATGTAGAGAAACGAAATCAAAGTATTGAGCTAATTAGTGAGCATCCATTTATTTCAGTTCAGGTATTGAATGAAAGTGCCAATACTCTTTTTAGAAAGTTCTCTATGCCCATTAATGATATTAAAGTAATTATCAAGCGACTTACAATTGAGTGTAGAGTCACGCCTCTTACTGAAAAGATACACTTTTCAGCATTGCTTATAAAAGAACGTTATCAATTTTCATTTTATGACAGTTTAATTATTGCTTCTGCACTAGAGTCAGATTGCGACACTCTTCACTCTGAAGATATGCAACATAGACAAGTAATAAACGAACAACTACAAATTATAAATCCATTTGTATTGTAAAAAAGCCATGCAAAAAAGGAAAATGGAAAACAAATTCACCCCATCAACTAACTGGTCAAGTTTTCCGACAACTCGGTATTACGGAAGTAAACGTAGACTACTACCCTGGATTTATGATGTATCATCTAAAATTTCATTCAACTCAGTATTTGATCGATTTGGGGGGACTGCTAGCGTCTCTTTACTCTTTCAAAATATGGGAAAAAAAGTTGTATATCATGACGCTCTTGCTTCAAATTCTATATCTGCGCGAGCATTACTATCAACTAATACTTTAAATGAAAATGATGTTACTTTGTTTTTTGATAATATTAAACCAAAAAAAGGATTTATTAGTGAAACATTTAATGATATTTATTACTCCAATGAAGAAAATCAATGGTTAGATGGTGCGGTAGAGAAAATACATCAGCTTGATAATGAAAACTTAAAAAATTATTGCTGGTATTGTTTGTTTCAAGCATGCTTGAAAAAAAGACCTTTTAATATGTTTCATAGGGCTAACTATTACCTAAGAACAGCTAATGTTGAGAGAAAGTTTGGAAATTTAACAACTTGGAATAAATCGTTTTTGAGTCATATTGATGTGGCTAATAAAGAAATATATCAATATTTACAACAACGGCAATCACATATAATAGAAGCTAGTATTTTACCTTCTGGTGAAATGAAAAAACAAGATATTGATGCTGATTTGGTATATCTAGATCCCCCGTATATCGGTCAATCAAGCTGTGAGGATTACTTTAAAAGATATCATTTCTTGGAAGGATTAACTTGTTATTCAGGTTGGGCTGACTTGATTGATAAAAGTAAAGCCACCAAACAAATTCATACTCCTGATTATTTAAAAAGTTGGCATAATAAAAATACATTTAAAGAGGTTTTATTCGGAGAAATTGAAGGATATCAGCATAAAATTGTAATGCTTTCTTATCAGACGGATGGTTATCCTAAAATTGATTCAATCTATGATTTTTTTGTAAGTCTTTTCTCAACAGTGCATATCCATAAAAAACCATTTACTCATGCATTAAGTAAAAGTAAAAAAACTGAAGTTCTTATTATAGGTTTTCCAAAATGAAAAAAATACTACATATTGTTAGTGATGTATGGAGCTTAACTTCTTTCAAAGTTGTTTTAACTCTTTTGGGTCTATTGGCTTTCTATTGGTATTGTTTTTATGATGATTCTATAGACTCCTTATATAAAAATATTTTTGCTGGCGTATCCTCTGGGCTCATTATTACTTTTTTTCAAGTATTTGTTGATTTTGAGACATTAAGGCTTAATAGAGTAATCAAAAATTCAAAGCTTAAAAATATGCTTTCTAATCGAAATGATAAAAGTTATTACGATGATTTATTGAATAATGCAACCAGTCAAGTAAGTATTATGGGAGTGACTGCTGAAAGATTTTTTAGGGATTTTGGTTCAGCAGAAGAAAGCGATAAAAAACTACTAGATGAGCTATTAAGTAAAGGTGTGGTATTCAGACTTTTACTAACTGAAAAAGATGGGAGAAAAGCTAATAGGGCAAAAGATTATAGAGAAAAATATAATAAAAAAGACAATTTCAATATCTATTATTTTGATAAAAGTAGCTATGTTCCACAAAGTATTTTTATAGTTGATGATCAGTGTATTTTAGGGCCTATCTTTTCTCACCAGGAGAGTAAAGATACATCTGCTTTACATTTTTTCGATAAAAATTCTGATTTTTCTAGACAATATATTGATTATTTTGAAAAAATTTGGGCAGAAAAAAGTAACTTAAGCGCTTAATGAATAGTATTTCCATAAAAGTTTTCCCTCGAATTCATATCAGCTTATTAGATATGTCTTCTAATGGCTATAGAATGAATGGAGGTATTGGGTTTTTCATCAAAAACCCTCATTTAATAGTAAATATCGAATATAGCCCTACACTTCAAATAAAAGACCAAAGATCTTTGGTTTATCAGCAAGATTTTCCACAACATACTTTAAAAAAATGGCTAGAACAACATATTTTAGAGCATCATCTAAAGCATAGTTTTAAAATATCAATCCATGGAAAAGCCTCTTCTCATACAGGATTTGGTGTATCAACCTCAATACGGATGGCTTGTGTTGAAGGCATTTATTTATTACAAAAAAAACAAGTATCAGAAAATCAGGTAGTTCAGCAATCATGTCGAGGTGGTACGTCTGGTATTGGCGTTCATGGATACTTTACGGGTGGTTTAATTTTTGACTTAGGGCATAAGCAAAACAAAGAAGAATTATTACCTTCTAGAAATCGAGAACATAATTCTCATTTACCCTTACTATTAAAATCAGTATCCATGCCTAAGTGGGAAGTTGGTATTTTAATACCTCACCATATTCCTACAAAAACCAATCAAGAAGAAAAAATTTTTTTCAAAAAAACCTGCCCTATTCTTAAAGAACAAGTCTATGAATCTGTTTATCATTCACTTTTCGGAATTCTTGCGTCTGTAGAAACACAAGACAAATCAAACTTTTGCAAAGCAATTAAAGCCATTCAAACGCAAGCCTGGAAGCAGGCAGAACGAAAATTATATCCAGAATTAACGCTTATTGAAGAAAAGTTATATGAATTTGGTGCTGATGCTGTGGGAATGAGCAGCTTAGGCCCCATGCTATATTTTTTCGGTTCAAATATAGAGAGTATCGTCGACAAAGTGAAACGTTCTGAATTAAATGAGAGTTGCTCAGCTTTTAAAACCGATGTCAGAAATCAAGGCAGAGAAATTATTCATGATTAACAAGATAATTTTTCTCACAGGGAGTCGAACTAAACTAGCTCACCTTCGCTATTTAGCAAAGGACTTACCCATTACTATTGAAGGGTTTCATGAAGCCTCCTATCATGCTAACTATGAAGAACCAAGAATCTTTGATAGAGAACAATTACTAAAAGAAAGTATTGAAAGTGCAATTGATCAGGTCAATAAGACTGGTTTATCATCAAATAAAGTTCTTTTTTTGATTGAAGATACATCAGTTATTATTAATGCACTTAGTTCATCAATGAAGGAGGTGCCAGGTCTAGATATCAAGTATTGGATGAAAGATGTTTCTTTTCAAGACCTTGATAAAAAACTATCAAGAGCTAATGATCGCTCCGTTACCGTTCGCTCTGATATGGTTTTATTTAATGTTGATAAAACACTTTATAGTCATTTTATAGGTCAATCCAATGGATCAATTGTTGAAAATGAATTTAGTATTGAAACGCAATTACTCTACCCTTGGCTAGATAATAAAACATTTAATAAATGGTTTATTCCAGAGGGAGAGTCTAAACCAATTAGTATGCTCTCAATAAAACAAGCGGATAAAGGAGACTTTAGAAAAAAGGCTTTTGTTGAGCTTTCTAATTACCTTGATAGCAAAGAATTATTCTGTTTTCAGAAACCTGTTTGGCAAATTGATTTATTGCAAGCAAGGTTATTTATTATTGTGGGCTATTCTTGTGCAGGTAAAACCACAGTTGCTCATTATGGAGATAAAGAATACAAATTTCTTCATATTGAAGCTAGTGACTTTATGAAGCTAAGTTTTTATGAAAGGCATGGAGCAGACAGTCCTTTAAATCTAGAAAAATTTGCACTTATTGCCCTTGAACAACAGCCTGAAATTGTAGCTCAAAGAATTATTAGTGATATCTCTAGCTATCCACACCCAATGGATATCATTATCACTGGTTTTCGCTCCCCTAAAGAAGCTGAGTATCTAATTGATAAATTAAAAGATATTTATTTAATTAGCGTGGTTAAAGTACAAGCTAGTTTCGAACATAGACTTAGTAGAGCTTTAAAACGTAAAAGAACTAATGAAGCAATATCGGTGAAAGAATTAGAAAAGAAAGACAAAGCCCAATGTAGGATGGGGTTAGAAGAATTTGATTGTCAAATATTGGATAATAATTCCACACTGAATGATTTATACCATCAATTTGATAGTTTGATTGATGAAACTGAAGTCAATAATTTCCCAAACAAAATGACGTTTAAAATGGGAGCGCTTAAAACTGAAGTTATGTATTTTCTATCTAAAAAATATAATGAGCGAGGACGTGGAGAATATTTTTCGACTACGGAAATGAGCAAAAACATCAGTAGTCATAAAGATAATATCAGCCGTTTTTTTAATCAACGGTATTCAGCTGATTTTGAAATAAAATATTTTGATGGCGTAAAAAAATATAGACTGTCTAATACAGGTTATTCAAAAATAAGACATATCATTTAAAATTTAACTAGACAATATTTATGTGTAACAGTTAATTATTTCCACCTAGACAAATCAGTGCTATGTATGTAAAAGATTTTTTTCAATTGTAATCATTGGTGGACACGATGCAGGTTAAATGTGGCACTAATTATCGTTTTAGGTATCAATGGGTTTCTTCTATGTTCTGAAGGAGCTGAGTAGCTATTAAAATAAGGTACAGCTAGTACAAAATGTCTGTGATTTATTTTGCAGTTTCTATTTTTAAATAGTCTCTAAGGTTGAACTAAAAAAATACAAAATTGAGGTAAAATATACTCTTGGTGATTATTAACTTATCACAGCTTATATCCTATTTGGTTTTTGATGGTAGAGCCCTTGCTGTTAATAATCTTAAAATGATTTGGCTGTGCTTAGTTAATATTTTTTATTGATTGCTCTGGATTTACGTTCCAGTTTGCATTACAGGTGTTATATGACAGATGTTATTGTTTCGGCTTTGTATAAATTCGTCACGCTTGACGATTATGAAGCACTCAAACCCCCTTTATTAAAACAGATGGAAGCGCATCATGTTAAAGGAACCTTATTGCTGGCCAAAGAGGGTATTAATGGAACTATTGCGGCTGACCGTAAAGGAACAGATGCATTGCTAGCTTGGCTACGTTCTGATCCACGTTTTGAAGATATAGAAACAAAGGAATCCTATGAACAAGTGATGCCTTTTTATCGTACAAAGGTTAAATTAAAGAAAGAAATTGTGACCATGGGGGTTGAGGGGATTGACCCTAAAAGAATCGTCGGAACGTATGTAAAACCAAAAGACTGGAATGCATTAATCACTGATCCTGAAGTATTATTAATTGATACTAGAAATGATTACGAAGTTGAAATTGGTTCTTTTAATGGAGCTGTTAACCCTAAAACTGAGACTTTTCGGCAATTCTCTCAGTATGTCAAAGAGCAACTAGACCCCACTAAGCACAAAAAAATTGCCATGTACTGTACTGGCGGTATCCGCTGTGAAAAATCAACGGCCTATTTGAAAGAACAAGGGTTTGATGATGTTTATCATTTACAAGGCGGGATTTTACAATATCTGGAGGATGTTCCTGTTGAAAAATCTGAGTGGCAGGGGGAATGTTTTGTTTTTGATAATAGAGTGGCAGTTAATCATAAGTTAGAAAAAGGACAGTATGATCAATGTTATGCCTGCCGTTTTCCGATTACAGAAGAAGACAAAAATAGTGAGCAATACATCCAAGGAATCAGCTGCCCACGCTGTTATGACAAAGTAACAGAGAAACAACGGTTGCGTTTTTTAGAAAGGGAAAAGCAAGTTCAAAAATCCAGGCAAAGAGGAGAAGAGCATATTGGGTCTTCTGCACGTGAAACCTCCTCAAAACGACGAGAGTCGAAACATCAATTTAAAGAGCAGCAAAGGCAGAGTAAGCTTTAGAGCAAGAATGAATATGACTTAATCAGAGGTTCCTTATGTGGTTGTTTAGTTTTTACTTCCACATACCAATAGCACGATTTAACTCTGCCTCTGCACGCAATGCGTCAAAACGGGCTGAAATGTTTCGTGCGTATGACTTGTCTCTAGCCACTTCTGCTTCAATATAGCGAGTGACTGTGACGGTTCCTGCTTTACGTTGTTCGTGAACAAGGCGTAGAGCTTCTTCGGAAGCTGCAACTGAGGTTGATGTGACTTTAATTCTGGCTAAAGCTTCCTCAACCTTTAAATGTGCAGATTTAACTGCATTTTCAATGATTAATTTTGTTTGTTTGGCTGACTTTTGAGCAATAGCGAGTTGATGTTCAGCTTTTTTAATAGCATTGCTATGACTGAAACCTGAAAATATATCTAATTCAACCATTACACCGGCGGTTACATTATCTCTATTGCTACTGTATTCTAAATCTTTACTATCTGACCCATACGAGACATAAGCATCCGCTTTAGGAAGATAAGCGCCTTTAGCGGCTTTTAATTGTTGTTGTGCAATGGCAATCTGTTTATTTGCTGTTTGTGTTTCGGGGCGTTGGTTTAGGGCAATATCGAGTAATTCGTTAAAGCTTTGGTCGACCTTAGGCATTGTCCAGTTATTTGTCGAATCAATATTGAATGACTCATGTGCATTGATGCCGAGTAAGCTTTTTAAGCTTGTTTTGGTTAATTCAATGGCATTGGACGTTTGTATTTTTGTATCTTGTGCTTCTGCTAGTTGAACTTCGAGTGATAACACATCTGATTTTAAGGCTGAGCCAGCTTCATATCTGTTTTTACTTTGTTGCAATTCATTTTTAACAGCTTCGATTGAGCGGTTTGCAACATGATCAACTTCGATAGAAGCTAAATAGGCGTAAAAAGTAGAGCTGACAGTTTGAATAAGTTGGTTGCGAACAGCTGACTTATTAAGCGCTGCAGCATCAACACCGAGTTTGGCTGCTTGAGAATTGTAATAATCTTGCCCACCTCGAAATAAAGAATAACGTGCAGTAACCTCTGGGCGATAATTATCGGTGCCCCCTGGGTTGTTAAAGTCTGTTGAGGGAGATAAATCGAGTCGACGTTGGGCGATAATCATACCAAAAGCAACCGATGGGTTAGTGGTATGGGTATAGGATAAGCTGGTTTTAACCGTTGGATAAAATTGAGATAATGCAATGCCTAATTGGGCTTCAGCCTGGGCAATTCTATCCTGCATAATCTGCAAGTTAGGATTATAAATCAGAGCATGGTCAATCGCTTGTTGTAAGTTATATGTATTGTTTTCTGTTGCTGATACATTAATCGTGCTGGTGCTAAGTAATGCAGTTATCAGCAGTGATTTTTTATATAAATTAAACATAATCTTATAGATACCCTTGCAGTGTTCTTAGTGATTTAGATGGTTAGGCGATACAAGTTGTTCACCTTCTGATAACCCTGAAATGACTAATGTATTTTCACCTGTTTGTTGGCCAATACGAATAAAACGTCGAATAGCCGTGTTATTTTCTAAAACCCAAACCACATCAAGTTGCCCCATTTTCTTAATATAAGAAGAGGGGATAAGTAATTGTTGCTGTTTTGATGCTGGTATTAATATTCTGGCAAATAGCCCTGGTAATAGTTGCCCTTCATTTTCAATTTTAGCTTTGATCAGAAAGCTACGAGCGCCAGGGTCTGCAGCTGGAACAATTTCTTCAATGGTTGCCATTAAAGTTTTATTTAGTGCAGGAATGTGGGTTTCTAATTGTTGCCCAGTTTTTAGGGTTAAGGCTAATGACTCACGCACATTGGCGTCAATACGTAATGATTTTGGATCGTATAGTGTTAATAACTTCATCCCTGGAGAGGCTAAATCGCCAGGTTCCGCAAAACGATCTATCACGCGCGAGGTAAATTGAGCTCTAATATTACTGTAACTTAATGTAGTTTCAGAGGATTCAAGTTGCTGTTTTGCACGAGCTAATTGAGCATTTAGGCTATTGTACTTAGCACTAGCTTGTTCAAGTTGAGCTTTGGTAACACTTTCTTTTTTATATAGTGATTTCGTTCTGTTGTAATGAGATTTTGCTTGAGTCAATTGTGCACGAATTGCATTGATGTTCGCTTTTGATTGAGCAACATTAGATCGATTGTTTCTATTGTCTAATACAATCAATAAGTCTCCTTTTTTAACCGTATCCCCCGCTTTAACATGGATGGATTTAATAGGAGCTAATATTCTGGCAGCAACATGTGTCGTTTGTTTAGAGCGCACAGTCGCAGGGACATCTTCATTTATTTGAGTCAGTACTCTTTTAAGGGTTAAAGTTTCTCCTTTAAAAGCTGTGTTGTTAGTAATTTCACCCGGCTCAATTTTAGAATCAAACGCACCTGCCATCCAGAAAATAGAGAGTAAAAGCCCAGCAACGGTTAATAGGGGCATAGTAAAAGGTTTTATTTTATTGTACATAATGATGTCCTATATCTTTTCTTCTACAGGTGAATAAATTAAGTAATAAACCACGGGAATAACCAATAAGGTAAATAAAGTGGAGGCTATGATACCGAAAATAATAGCAATAGCTAAACCACTAAAAACAGGGTCTAAAGTAATAATTAAATTACCAAGTAAAGTTGTTCCTGCTGTTAATAAAACGGGACGCATGCGGATGGCACCAGCTTGTAGTAAAGCTTCAGTTAATGCCATACCATTTTTTCTACCTTGTTCAATAAACTCGATCAGAATAAGGGCGTTACGAATAACAATACCTGCTAATGCAATCATGCCAATCATGGCTGTTGCTGTAAATAATACAGGGTCTGGACTATTGCCAATAAAGCGCTCGCCAAACTGATTTAAACCCCAAAAACCTGGCATAATGCCGATAACTGTCATAGGGATAGAAGACATGATGATCAAAGATAAAGTTGATGATCCTGTTTGTATTCTCATTACAAAATAAATACCAATCAAGGCAAAAGCAAAAGCCAGTCCCATATCACGGAAGACTCGAATGGTGGTATCCCACTCACCTTCACCATCCCACTTAACAGTAATATCATCGGGGACTTGCCAAGGTATACCGCTACCCGAATTAAGAAAGCTTCGGTCTTGCCAGTCTTGAGGGCTAATATCTGAATTTTCTAAATCCGCTTTTATATCCATAATGACTTCAACAGGTGTGCGGCCTTCAAGTTCTGCTGTGACATAAACTAACGGTTTTAAATCTTTATGGTAAATGGCTTTATCTGCTGTTATTTCTGAAAAATCACCTAATTCTCCCAGTGAAATTAGATTTTTTTTACCTAAGCCTCCTTGGCCTTTTAAGGGTAAAACTTCTAGATCAGATTGGCTGGTACGTTTATTTTTAGCCAAGCGTAAAGTAATAGGTAAGGGATTAGCTTCTCTTTCCAGGTTTAAATGACCTGCAATATAGCCTTGGTTAGCAACGCGTAGGTTGAATGCAAGGTCTTGAGTACTTATCCCAGAAAGCATGGCTTTTTCTTTATCTGTTTCAAAGCGCCAGCGTGTTTGGTCTGCTTCCACAGTTGAATCAATTTCAACTACAAAAGGTTCTTGTTTTAATCTATCAATAACCAGTTGTGCCGCATCTCTTTGTTGTTGGTAGTCTGTTAGTGGGTCGCCATAAATTTCAGCCACCACCGTGCTTAATACAGGAGGTCCAGGTGGGACTTCAACCACTTTAATTGACGCTCCATTAATATTTAAGTGTGCCAGCATTTTGCGTAGTCGTAAAAGTACAGCGTGAGAACTATGCTCACGCTCTTGTCTGGGAGCTAATGTTAATCGTAAATCAGCTAAATGGGGGGCTTGACGATAAAAATACTGTCTTACTAAACCATTAAAATCCATTGGAGAAGGTGTACCAATATAACTCGCAATAGCTTTAACTTCGGGTAATTTCTTTGCAATTAAAGCGACTTTTTCAGAGATGGCAGCAGTTTGTTCTAATGTGCTTCCCTCAGGTAAGTCGACCAAAATTTGCATTTCATCTTTATTATCAAAAGGTAACAGCTTGAGCGGAACCATTCTAAAAACTGGCAGGCTGGCCGTTATTGCAAATAAAGTAATAAAGACACCAATTAATATCCAGGCTTTTTTACGTGAGGCGATAAAAGGGCTAATAAGGCCGCTATAAAACGTTAATAAACCTTCTGATGTATCAACTTCTTCGGTTGGTTTTAAGGCTTTGCTTGATAACCAAGGCGTTACCATAAAGGCGACTAGGGTAGATATAATGACAGCAACGGGAACATTAAATGCCATAGGTGCCATGTAAGGTCCCATCATGCCTGTAATAAATGCCAAAGGAATAAAAGCAAGCATAATAGTGAGGGTAGACATTAATAAAGCTGATCTAATTTCAGCCATTGCATTAATGATACGATCTTGAGTATTTCCCTTGCCTTTACGCATAAATCTTTCGATATTATCAATGCCTGTAATAGGGTCATCCACTAATAAACCTAGGGAAAGAATTAAGGCAAATAAAGTGACGCGGTTGATGGTGTAGCCCATAACCATATCGAGCATTAATGTCAGTCCATAACAGATAGGAATAGCTAAGCCAACAACCAGTGCTGCTCTCCAGCCTAGAAATACGGCAATAAATACCACCACGGTAAAAATAGCAAAAGCTAAACTGGATGTTAGGTTGGATACTTTTTCGTCAGCTGTTTTGCCATAATCCCTTAAGACTTCAATATGAACTTCAGGGGGTAAAAAGTCTTTTTGTAATTGCGCAATTTGTTTATGAATATTTTCAGCCAGCCAAACAGCATTAGAACCTCGTTTTTTCGCAATAGCTAAAGTAACCATGGGATATTGCTTACTATAATCGCTGGCTTGTTCATGGCCTGGTGCAAACTCGATCCAACTATAGTTATTAACTTCTGCAGGACCATCGGTAATAGTGGCAACATCTTGTAAATAAACAGGTAGGCCATCAATAACATTAATAACTAAAGACTTTAATTGATCGACTGATCTAATAAAATCACCGGCTTCAACAATAACTGATTGGTTATTGGCAGAGACTATGCCTGCACTTTGTAATTGATTGGCTGAAGCTATTGCTTGAATGATTTCAGTGGCGGTTGTTTTTCTAGCCGCCATGCTTTGCGGATTAAATAAAACATTAATACTTCTAGCTCTACCACCCACAATACTGACTTGATTAGTATCTTCAATTTGTTGCAGAGAGGTGGTTATTTCATCTGCAAAACGACGTAGTTCAAAGTCACTATAGCGGTCAGGTTGATCGCTCCATAAACCTAAAACGACAACGGGTACATCATCAACTTCAAGGGGTTTTATAACCCAATTACTAACTGCAGCAGGGATGTTATCTTGATTTGAAAGTAATTTGTTGTATGCATTTAATAAAGAATCCTCACGATCTTCACCAACAAAATAACGTAATGTGACAACTGCTTGACCTGACTGAGAACGGGAATATATATGTTCAACCCCCGTAATCTGAGAAAGCATTTTCTCAAGCGGGAGAGTGACTTGTCGTTCAACTTGCTTGGCTGATAGACCTGGGGCAGAAATGATGACATCAGCCATAGGTACAACGATTTGAGGCTCTTCTTCTCTGGGTGTGTAAATCAGCGCAATAGCGCCGAGTGTAAAGGAGAGAATGAAAAACAAAACAGGTAAGCTGCCTTTTAATGAAAAAGCAACCAGTTTATCAAGACCTGTTTTTAAAGAAGCCTGAGATGGGGTTTCGTTATCTGTCATATTGTTAAATATAAATTAGGCGAGCGTGGTGTTTAAAAATGTTGATGCATTAATGAATATCATTATATTCTAATATACAGGGTTTATGAAGTTTTATTGTCAATAATCATAAATATAAGCTTTGGTAACGTATTAAAGTGGTGATTAAAAACTAAATTAATTGTTGTTAATGATAAAATCAAAACTATAACTCACTTTAATTAATATTTACTTCAGTATAACTTCAATGACAAAAAGAGCTATTTTACTTGCTAATTTAGGATCACCTGAAAAGCCAAAGACAAAAGAAGTTAGAAAATATCTTAATCAATTTTTAATAGATCCTTATGTGATTCATTTACCTTGGTTGTTAAGGCGGTTATTGCTTAGTTTGTTTATTTTACCTTCTAGGCCTAAAAAGTCAGCGGCCGCTTATCAAAGTATTTGGACAAAAGAAGGGTCTCCATTACTTGTCCTTTCTGAACAATTAAAACAAGCGTTACAAGCTAAAGTTGACATTCCCGTCGCAATGTCCATGCGTTATGGTAAGCCTAGTATTAAAAAACAACTAATTACATTAGTTAAGAAGCAAGGGGTGACTGATATTTTATTTGTCCCTTTATATCCACATTATGCTGATAGCACTATTACCACTTCTGTTGCAGAGGCTAAGCGTGTGATAAAAAAGTTTAAGCTGAAAGTTTCTTTAACGGTTCATCAACCCTTTTATCAACAAGATAAATATATAACTGCATTGGTTAATAGTGCACAACCTTATCTACAGCAGCCCTATGATCATTTGTTATTTAGTTATCATGGCTTACCCGAAATCCATGTGACAAAGTTAGATAAATCAAAAAAACATTGTTTAAAGGAAAGCGCTTGCTGTCAAAAGCCTCATGAAGCTCACAAAACATGTTACCGACACCAAGTTTTTAAAACCACGGAATGTTTTGCTAAGCAAGCGAATTTGTTACCAGGTAAATACTCTGTTGCATTTCAATCTCGTCTCGGTAAAGCAAAGTGGTTAGGGCCTAATACAGAAGATCGTTTACGTGATTTAGCTGAGAATGGTGTAAAAAATGTATTTGTGATTTGTCCTTCATTTGTGACTGATTGTTTGGAAACACTTGAGGAAATTGAAATCCGTGGAAGAGAGGTCTTTATAGAAGCGGGTGGTGAATCATTGACATTAATTCCTTGTCTAAATAGTAATTCTGAGTGGGTTGATGCTTTAGCTTCTTGGTGTAAATAAAATAATAGGTTGATTTTTTACATCCTTGTCCACTTTCTATTTATTTGGGTATAGATGTTATATGTTAATGGTTGCCAATTTATTTTCGGCATATTCAAAGTGTTTATATAATAAATTACAAGGTTTTATAAGATATTGGTTATCTTATTTGTTGTTGGCATGATAATGATTTTCATAAAAAACTAGACAAATTGAAGTTGACTACTACGCTTAGAATTAATCATTTTGAGATAAAAGTAGTTATTTGATGTTTATTACCGATAATGAATTCATACAAAAGAATGTTGATTCACATAGTAGCTTTTTAGTTAAAGAATTTTTGTGGGAGGCAGACAGTAATTTAGATGACAAACTGTATCAACAAATTGTCTTTAAAATTATTAGAAAACCAAAGAAATTAATTTATCATTTACAGCGAATTTATTTAACTTATAAATTAGGTATGCAAGAGCAACTTTATGCTGCTTTAGCTGATTTGATATGGGTTCTTAATGGCCGAGGGTTGGCTTTAAGTCAACGAATGTTAAGTGCAACTCGAACGCTTTTAACTGAAGATAATTATAGTGAGTTAACAAACAACTTATTACAACAAAATAGTACTGTTTTGGTTGGAAATAGATATTCTGTTTGTTTGACGGGGGCAAGAAGTCATACTGATTTAGTGGTGAAAAATAGTCAATCTACCGATGTGACTTATGATCCTTTACGTTTGGCACAAGATTATATTGAATATAGTCAGCTTGATGAAGCTTTGGAAACATTAGTATCAGCTTTTTTAAAAACACCTGAAAGGCAAGATATTGAGGTAGAACTTTTAGGTTTATTGAAGCTTACAAATAACGAGTCTGAATTTGAAAGAATGACAAGTATCCTGCTTGAAAAAGACATTGATTTATCACCAGAATGGGAGCAGGTGTCAAAACATTTTTCAGGGATAGATAATGAAAAATAAGAAGGAAGCTATTAAAATTGCGCTCTACGGGATGGATGAGAGAGCTTGTAAGACTATGGCTATGTATCTTAAAGGACCCTGTAAAGGTATTGCTGTCGTTACCAATGAAGTTAATGCAGATATTGATTTAATTGATGCTGATTACAGTAAAGCAAAAGAATTGCTTGATGAACGTAAATCAGTAACACCTGATCGGCCTCTTATTCTTCTTTCACTAGAAGAGGTCTTGATCGAAGGCACCTTTTTTGTAAAAAAACCGATTGAGATAGAGGCTTTAGTTGCAGCAATAAAACAAGCGACTAGTGGTTCGATAAAAAAAACAAAACCCATTGCTAAAAAAGAAGAAAAAGAATTAGAGAAAACAGCTGAAATTGAAACGACTGAAACGATTGAGCCGCCTGTTGTGGAAAAAAAGAAAGCTGCAACTAAGCATGTTGATAGTGAAGAAGTAAAGAAAACATCAAAACATCGCACCGCAAAAGATTTAACTGAAAGTAAATTTTCTGCCTATATGGGGCATATTGAAGGTGTAGATTTTTCTGATCCAGAGCATCTGCTCAAAGCCTCTTTTAATGCTAAAGAGTATTTTTTTGGTTATGTTCAATCCGCATTAAATGTGTGTAAAGCAAAAGGTCGAATTTTACAGCTAAATTCTGGATGGAAACCACTATTGATTTTTCCTCAAAGCCAAGAAGTTTGGTTAGATGCAGATGATAAACAATTACGGGCTTTTGCTGGGTTATCGATTAAAAAGAATGCCTCTAAAGGTATGTCATTAAGCCCCATTGAAAAATCTACAGTTAAGGCAAATGAAAAAATGGAGAATTTCTATGACAGTGATTATTTTCTTTGGAAACTAGCTGTCTGGACATCTAAAGGTAGATATCCAGATGTGATAGATATTAATAAACCAGTCTATTTAAAGCAATGGCCAAATTTTACTCGATTGCTTGTGACTCCCCATTCAATGAGAATTGCGGCGTTATTAGTCAGAGAACCAAGAACAGCAATGAGTATTGCCAATGCGTTAAAAATTAAACCTCAGTATGTTTTTGTTTTTATTAGTGCTGCTAATTCTCTTGGGTTAGTAGGGCAAGCAAAACGACAATCTGATGTATTAATTGCGCCTGCTAAAGTGAAGGCCTCAAAAGCTAAAGGTTTATTAAGCAGAATACTGGGTCGATTACGCGGTTAGGGATATAAAAATATGAGTCAATATAAAATCATTTTTACTGGCCCTGTGGGTGCGGGTAAAACAACTGCAATCGATTCAATTAGTGATGAACCACCTATTAAAACAGATGCTTCTGCAACAGATATGACTAAAAGTAGAAAAGCAGAAACAACAGTTGCTATGGATTATGGTGTTATGAATTTGGATGATGGCGAAAAAATACACCTTTATGGAACGCCAGGGCAAGAGAGGTTTAATTTTATGTGGGATATTTTAACAGTGGGAGGCATTGGTCTTATTTTATTGTTAGATAATACAAGAGCCGATCCGTTTCAAGATTTACACTTTTTTCTTGATTCTTTTGGTGATTTTATTTCAGATACTAGTGTGGCAATTGGTGTCACTCAAATGGACTTAAGTAGTAAGCCAAGTATTGAGGACTACCATAAGCAGCTTCAAGAAACAGATTTGAAGCCAGCAGTGTTCTCTGTTGATGCTCGTGTTAAGAATGATGTTTCATTATTAGTTCAGGCATTGCTTTTTTCCCTTGACCCTGGATTGGAGGATGAGTAAAGATGAGTGAATACACCTTGGCTGATAATTTGTTTCTTTACCCCACACCTGTGGGTACATACTATGCGGTTTCTTCTCCTGATGAGGATAAATCAAGAAAATTTTTACAGCAGTTGTTAAAACAACCTGAAACCCCCGCTTTAAATGTTGAAACATTAATGCGTTTAATGGATGAGGAGAATGAGGAAAAGGCGTTAGAGTTGCTTCGTCATTGTCAAAAATTAGGCTGGGTACAAGGGATAGAGCAAAGTGTTAAGTATCGGGAAGAGTCGTTAGAACAGATATTGCCAGAATTACTGAGTAATGTATCTGAATCAGGCAAAGTATTGTTGGCTGATGATCAGGGCTTTTATTTAGCCTGTAGTGGCTTTGCACATGAAGTTGCGGAGGAACTATCGGCCTTAAGTGCTGAGATTTCGACAGTGCATAATCGACGGTCAGGTTTGTTGATGAATAATATGGGTATTGGGAGTCATGCGTGGGCCATTGTTGATGCATTTGGCAGTAGCCAGACGGGGTTTTGGCCTATATTTATAGGTGATACACGTTTTGTTATTGCGATTTCAGGTGTTCCCCATTTTAATCAGCCTGATTTTATATCACTTATTTGGGCATTGAGTATTCGGTATGCCAAATAAAATTTTGAATTTACATTTTGTATTTAATTTAAGGAGTTAACATGAGAGCAGATATGCTTACTTCGGTTTTAACCGAACTTAATGGAACATCGGCAGATATTGAAGCTTCAGGCGTTATTTCAACCGATGGGTTGATGATGGCATCAGTTTTGCCTGCTGGATTAGATGAAGATCGAGTCGGTGCTATGAGTGCGGCTATGCTTTCTTTAGGCGATAGAACAGCCCAAGAATTAAATAGGGGAGGCTTAGAGCAGGTTCTTATTAAGGGTGATAGCGGCTATGTGTTAATGACTTATGCAGGAGATGAAGCGGTATTAACTGTTATGGCCAAACCCAATGCAAAGCTTGGATTGATTTTTCTAGATGTTAAGAGAGCGGCTGAAAGTATTACAGAGTTGCTTTAATCCATCATTATTTAGAGAAAGGAGTTTTTATGATTAGTGATATGAAACCCGAAGATATAAAGGGTGATTATAAAGAAGTAACACTCGATTTATATCAATCTATCTCCAGAAAAATTTTATATACCGAGATTGAAACACCTTACCCAGATGGTAAGCTTATAGTATCTACCACGACACCTGATGGTGTTATTACCCATGTCAATCAGTCATTTATAGATATGTCTGGGTTTACAGAAGAGGAATTAATAGGTGCTCCTCACTCCATTCTTAGGCACCCTGATATGCCACCTGCAGCATTTCAAGGTTTATGGGATACCGTAAATAAAGGTGATAAATGGCAAGGGTTTGTAAAAAACTTGCGTAAAGATGGAGGCTATTATTGGGTGAAGGCAACAGTTATTCCAAATATTAGAGATGGCAAACTGGTTGCTTACACTTCTGTTCGAAGGAAACCCTCTCGAACTCGGGTAGATGAATGTATTAAGCTTTACCCAACATTATTCTAATACGGAGATACTAATGTCATTTATGTTTACAGTGAGCCCCGACTTTACTCCAGATCATTTATCTGGCTGGTATATTTTTAATACCTGGTTACAGAGACAAGCGGATATCGCTGTCCACTTGGAAATGTACAATGATTTTCAAACCCAAAGAGATGCCATTCAAAGTGATAAAATAGATTTAATTTACGCCAATCCCTTTGATGCAGCCATGTTGGTGCGAGAAAAAGGGTTCCAGCCTTTAGTCAAAGCAGGCGGAGAATCAGATGAAGCCATTATTGCTGTTAATTCGGAAAACCATGTCGAAGATGTGGCTCATTTAACAGAAGGGATAAAAGTTGCATTTACAGATGACCCAGATGTACACCTGATGGGCATGATAATGTTAGAGCCTGGAGATTTAGATTCAACTAATATTATTGAGGTGCGATCAGATACTTATGTTTTAGTTGCTAAACATTTATTAAAAGGTGAAGCAGATGTTGGTATTTTCTTGGCAGAAGCTTATGATGATTTTTCATCAATGATTAAAAAACAGCTTAGAATTTTGGTAAGAAGTCAGATTAGTGTTATACACCATTCATTGATGATTGGCCCTAACTTAGCCGATAAAAAAGAACAGATTCAAGATATATTGGTAAATATGGACGTTGATGAAAAGGGAAAAGGTGTTTTAACTAGCCTTGGATTTGAAAAATGGGAAAAAGTTGAAAATGATGAAATGGAATTTATGATTGATTTGATGGATACCTTAAATACATAATAAAAGTATCATATAAAATGTCCGTTAATTCTTACAAATAGCAACTGATTACAAAAATAATTATTCTTAACTTTCTTTGTCCTCAGTTGCATTAAAATCAGGCTTTTTGATCTTATTATTCTATTGATAAATGTTTAGCGACCTCGTTACTCATACCACCCATACTAAAGTTGTCGTGTTAATGACTCATTTTTAAACGACTCCTTATATTGTGCTGTCCATGCCCATAAATGTGATAGCGTATTCTTAGCTTAAGAATACAGTTCCTTTATTGTTTTCTTGTTGATTTCACCTGAATGAAGCGCACTAGCAACAAGTGTATCTTTAACGCCTATTTTCCTTAGCTCCAGTAAATCTTGCTTATACCGAATTCCTCCTGCAGCAATAAAGTTTTTATTGGGATATTTATTATAAAAATAGTGTAATTTTTCAAAATCAGGGCCAAGCTTTTTCCCCACTTTATCCAGAGTCATGATTATGATATCTTTTGGCCAAAAAATTGGGTTATTAAGGAGTTCTTCAGGGCCTGTATAACCTTTTTCAGGGAAAAAATCTAAGGATAAAATAGAGGAACCTGGATGTTTTAAAACATTATCAAAAAAAAGGTTGTTTTGACTTTCAGAACCAATAACTGGTCTATAATTAATGTCAGTAATTAATGATATATTTTCGACTTTTGTTCCATTGTCCACCCAAAAATTAATAGAAGAATATTTTTTAATGGCTGTGTCAATGAGATTGTGATTATTACCTATGCCAATGATGGCATTTAGATCTGCAATATAAATATTTTTGAATGGAAAGAGGCTTAAAAAACCATCAATAACATCTAAAATTTTACTACTGCAAGATAAAGTCGATTGTATGGGGATATAGGTTTTACGCTGGCCTTGTTTGGCAGCAACAACGAGACCATTTTGTAGATCAATTACTGGGATTATATTCATAACAGTATTTTCTCATAAAAGACTTAACTTTTATTGGAAGAAGCCGATAGACCCCACATGATTAAGAAGGAAATTAAATGTTATTTTTAAATAATATTTAATATTAAAAGATTATTTGTATAAAGGGTGAAGAGAAATGACAATAAAAACAAAATTAACGGGAGGGTCATTATTAATGGCTCTGGTTCCCGTCATAGCCATGGCTAGTATTTTAGGGTGGATGGCTGTGGAGTCTTCCCATGAAACGCTAGAATCGGTTGCAATGGAACATTTGGTTTCGGTTAGAGAAAACAATAAAACAGCGATTGAAAAATATTTTGGAACCATTAATAAGCAGTCTTTGACATTTGCGAATGACAAAATGATTATTGATGCCACGAAAGCACTTAAAGAATCAATCAATGTTTTGGAGAGTCAGGCGGATTCAATCAATACGCCTATTTTAAAAAAACAATTAGCTAATTATTACAACAGACAGTTTGCACCTGAATATAGTAGACAAAACCATAGTAAATCAATTTCCACATCAAAATTACTTGATCAGCTTGATCCAACAGCAACTTATCTACAATATTTATACATACAAAAAAATGCTAACCCACTAGGAAGTAAGAATAAATTAGATGCTGCTGACGATGATAGCCAATATAGTCAAGTACATGCTGTATACCATAAGCATATTAATGATTTTTTGGAAAAATTTGCTTATTACGATATTTTCTTAGTGGATTCAGACACCGGTCGCGTTATTTATTCTGTGTATAAGGAATTAGATTATGCAACTTCATTAATGGATGGGGCGTATTCTAACTCAGGTTTGGCGAAGGCTTTTCAACGCGCTAATCGTAGTAATCAGCCTGAAACTTTCTTAGAAGATTTTAACCCTTATACACCTTCATATGAAGGTCCAGCATCTTTTATAGCAACCCCTATTTTTGATAAGGGCAAGAAAATAGGGGTGTTAGTTTTTCAAATGCCGATTGATGAAATTAATAATATTATGACCAATCATCAGCAGTGGAAAACGGCAGGCATGGGAGATTCTGGAGAGTCTTATATTATTGGGTCTGATTTTAAAACGCGAAGTTTAAGTCGTTTTTTAATTGAAGATAAAACTGCTTATATCGCAGCATTGGCTGATGCTGGTGTTTCTGGCGACGTACTGAACACTATAAAGGCTAAGGGAACTAATATTGGTTTGCAGGCCGTTCATAGTACGGGTGCAAAAGCTGTTGTTTCTGGAGAAACGGGTGAAGCAATTTTTGATGATTATCGAAATGTATCTGTACTCTCCGCTTATGCGCCTTTGGATATTAAAGGTGTTAAGTGGGGGATTTTAACTGAAATAGATGAAGAGGAAGCTTATGCTCCTGCTCATGCCCTAGAATCAAAAATTATAAAGTCAGCATTAATCATTGTTGTTATTGTTGGTATTGTGGCTGGAATCATTGGTTTTTTATTTGCAAATATTATATCTGCACCTATGGTTACGATTGCTAATGCGATGAAGGGGGTTTCTGAAGGTGAGGCTGATTTAACTCAAAGATTAGATGATAGTTCTAAGGATGAAATAGGCGATATTGCACATTATTTTAATACTTTTGTGCAACGTATTCAGCAGGTGGTTTCTGAAGTATCTCAATATAGTGTTCAACTTGCAACAGCCTCTGAAGAAGTTTCTGTCACAGCTGTTCAAACGCTTGGAAATATAAATGACCAGCAATTGCAAATTGAACAGGTGGCGACGGCGATGAATGAGATGACTGCGACAGTTCATGATGTTGCAAAAAATGCCAGTCAGGCTGCTGAAGAGGCAAAAAGAGGCGATCAAGAAACTCAAGCAGGGGGGCATGTTATTGAAGGTTCAATTGAAGCAATCAATCAATTGAATGGAAATATTTCTTCGGCAGCTCAAACAGTGACCACTTTAGAGCAAGATGGTCAGTCAATTGGTTCAGTACTTGATGTTATTAGAGGGATTGCTGAGCAGACAAACTTATTAGCACTTAATGCAGCTATTGAGGCAGCAAGGGCAGGTGAACAAGGGCGCGGGTTTGCCGTGGTTGCAGATGAGGTAAGGACACTTGCCAGTCGAACCCAAGATTCAACAGCCGAAATTCAATCCATGATAGAAAAGCTTCAGCATGGGACAAAAGATAGTGCTCATGCAATGGAGGCAAGTGTTAAATTAGCCGAAGATGCGGTTAATAGAGCGCATGGTGGCACAGATGCTTTACATAAAATTACCGAAGCGATTGGTAGAATTGATGATATGGCCGCTCAAATTGCCAGTGCATCAGAAGAACAGTCAGCGGTAGCTGAAGAGATTAATAGAAATATCACAGCTATTAGTGATTCTGCTCGAGATACGGTGACAGCGAGTACAGAGTCTTCTCATGCTGGTGAAGAAATGGCTACATTAGCTTCTGAACTTAATGGTATTGTTGGGCAGTTTAAAATTTAGATAACTGTCAAAAAATGATTAACTCAAACGGGTGAATAAAATGATAGTTGATACCTAGTCAGAAGCATTTCATCCTCTATACTTAAAAAGATAATTTATTCATAGAGAATGAAATACACATAGGACGGTAACTGTAATGACTATTCGCAACAAACTTGTATTAGGTTTTTCTTCATTAACAGGGATCTTGTTGATCTTTGGCATTTTAGCTTGGCTATATATTGGCTGGCTAGGGAAGAATGTTGATGAAATTGTTGAGTGGAAAGTACCTGCAGTAAAGCTAGCAGTGGATGTTCATGCGGGGGCTTATGATGCAACCATAGAACAGTTAAACTATTTATTATATGAAAAGGATGAATCATATAAAAAGGCAAAATCAGTTTTAGCCAAAATGAATAAAGACCTTACTGAGGTTGATCAAGTTGGGGAAAAATTTAATGATCAAGCTTTATTACAGCAATCAGCCGCGGTAAGGAGTAATGTAAAAGATTTTGGCTTACTTTATGATAAAGGGGTTCAAGCACTGCTTGATAATAAAAAAGCAGTAGATATCATGGTTGTAAATGGCAATCGTGTGCTGGCCGAAGCCGATTCTTTTGCTTTAAAGCAAGAGGTTGAATATGCTGTATTGCGTAAATCTGGCGCAGATCAGAGCCAATTAAATACTAAGGTACAAAAATACATTTTAGTGAATAGAATTAAGTCCTTGGCCTATATTATTATTCAACATGAAAAACAAGAACGTTTGTTTAAAGATAGAAATTATTATCAGAAAATGCTAAAAGAGCTTCCTGATTTAATGGATTTGTATAATCAACTACAAAAAATAACACGAGATAAAACTGAACTTAAGAAAATTGTTGTTGCTAGAGAGGCAACGGAAAAATATTCACAGGCTGCTGCACTTTGGATAAAAAATGATACTGAATTAAAACAAATTGTTAAGCAAATGAATGTCATTGCATCTAATGCGCGAGATTCTGCAGCCAATGCAGAACATGATGGTTGGGATAAAGCAATAGAAGTGGGTGAGCAAACTGTGGCTTTGGTTTCTCAGGCAAATTTAATTATTATCGTGACGCTTATTGTTGGGGTTTTTGTTGGTGTTGGGCTGTCATTTATTATCCCGACAAATATTGTTTCATCAATTAACGCATTATCAGAATTTTCTAAAAGTTTTGGACAAGGTGATTTAACGGCGCGAACACATTTTGAACCAACTGATGAAATAGGGGTGATGGCGCAGGACTTTGATAAGGCAGCGAGTAACCTACAAAATATTATTCAACAGGTGAATAATAATGCGAATGCTCTATCTGAGCATTCGGGTGATTTATCTGAAACGGTTGATAATAATACTAAAAACATACAAAAACAGCGAGAACATACTGAACAGGTCGCCACGGCAATGAACGAAATGGCTGCCACCGTTGTTGAAGTAGCAAGAAATGCATCACAAGCAGCTAATGCAGCTAATGAGGCTAATGTTCAATCTGTAGAGGGTAATAATGTCGTTTCCCAAGCAGTTACCTCGATTAATTCATTAGCAGGCGAGATTGATCAAGCTTCTTCTGTTATTAAGCAATTGGAAACGGATGTTGAAGGGATTGGGGCTATTCTTGATGTTATTCGGAGTGTCTCAGAGCAAACTAATCTCTTAGCACTTAATGCCGCTATTGAAGCAGCAAGAGCAGGGGAGCATGGACGTGGATTTGCGGTTGTTGCTGATGAAGTAAGAACATTAGCCAGTAGAACACAAGCGTCAACTAATGAGATTCAGACCATGATTGAGAAGTTACAAACGGGTGCAGAAAAGGCAGTTGTGGCAATGGATAGCAGTCATAAAATGGCGGGTAAGAGTGTGCAGCTTGCAAGTGAGTCTGGAGGAGCATTGGAAGCTATTATTCAATCGGTCAATGTTATTAATGATATGAATTCTCAAATTTCAACGGCAACTGATCAGCAAAGTTCTGTTGCGGAAGAAGTGAATCAAAGTATCGTAACTATAAATGCTCTTTCCGAGGAAACGGTAGCGGCTGCTACAGAAACATCAGCTGCAAGTTCAGGACTTTCTGAATTAGCAAATGAACTAAATCTTGCTGTGAGCAGGTTTAAGGTTTAACTCTTATATAATTATAAACGTGAGTCAGCAAAATAAAAAAAATACTGGTTTTTGAATTTATAACTGGGGGAGGGTTTGCTCAAGAAGAACTACCCGATTCATTAGCGACAGAAGGCTTGTTAATGCTTAAGGCCTTGTTAGAGGAGCTTGAACTTATTTCAGGTATTCAGCTTACGGCTTTAATAGATAGGCGTATTAATGTATCTGAGCTATCTACAAAATGTGATTATATAGCTGTAGAACGGGAACAGTGTATTTTTCAAATTTTGCCAAAGCTGATTGAACAAACTGATTTAGTTTGGCCTATTGCTCCTGAAATGGACGGGATGCTGGAAAAAATCACCAAAATAGTCGAACAAAAGTCTAAACAAATACTTAACTCTTCATCTGTTGCTATTGCTATTTGTAGTGATAAATTAATAACAACGAATCAGTTGAAAGCGCAAGGCATAGCAGTTGTTGATAGTGTGCAATTAGATGAGTTTAAACAGCAATTTCCTGCACCCTGGGTTGTTAAATCTAAGGATGGTGTTGGTTGTTTAAACAGTTATTTTATTGAAAATAACCGCGAACTGGATCAAATAAATATTCAGGTTAAGAGTAAAGCTCATTATTTAATTCAACCCTATATTGAAGGCGAGGTATTAAGTCTATCTTGTTTGTTTAAAGAGGGAAAAGCATGGTTATTAAGTTGCAACAAACAAGACGTTGAAATTGATAAAGGACAGTTTCAATTAAAAGCTTGTATCGTTAATATTAGTACTAAAAATCATAAAATATATCAAGAGTTGATTGAGCAAATAGCCAATGTTATTCCAGGCTTATTTGCTTATGTTGGGATCGATATTATTCAAGTAAAAGATGGCTCTCCTCTCGTTTTAGAAATTAACCCTAGGCTCACTACTTCCTATGTGGGTATCAATCAGGCCATTGGAGTCAATGTGGCAAAAACAGTGATTGAAATGGCTGACACATTACCAATAATTAAAAAAAACCAGAATCAACAAGTGACAGTGCCAATTATTTAACTTAGGTATGCACTTTACTTCTGCTCCGTTGAGGGAGAAGGTGCTAGCTAAGTCCTTAAGCCTTGTAGCCTTGATGCAATGAAATGGAATCAAGGTTATCTATGAAATCCCTTGATTTCGCTTCGCTACATCAAGGCTACAAGATTGGAGGCCTTGGACTAGGTGACAGAAGAACTCGTTATTCTTAACTTCCTGCTGGTTTGGGAGTCGTATAAAAAGGATCGGAACTTTGTAGATCACTCACTTCCAGTGGCTGATAAGTGTTGAATGAGGGTAATGCCAATTTAATACCTGCCGCTTTAAACTCACTTACAATGTGAAAATTAAGACTTTGATTGAATTTATGAAATTCTATTGATTTATCAGCAAAGTGCCAGAAAATAACCTGGATATTGACAGAGTCTCGATTAATATTATTAAAAAAGACTCTAGGTGGACGACTTGGATCCATGTTCTCTTCATTTTCCAGATGCTGCTTGATAATATTAATAGCTTGTTCAATTTTATTGACAGGGGTATCAAGAGTAAGTGTGATGTCTGTACGTTTAAAGAAATACTGTCTGCGTCCAACATTTTCTACATCTATTCTGGCCATATCTTCATTAGGAATAATAACCTGATTACCGGTGAGTAATCGTATACGAGTTGATCGTAAACCTATTTCTTCAACAGTGCCATCATAACCTTTTACAATAATACGCTGACCAATCTCATAGGGCTTATCAATTAAAATCATAATACTACCGATTAAATTTTTAAGCATATCTTGACTGGCTAACGCGAATGCTAGTCCTCCTATTCCCATGCTGGCTAATAATGTACTTACTTCAAAACCAAGATTATCAAGCCATAATAAGATACTAATCAGAAAAATAACTAGTTTTAAAACTGTTTTACTGGGTTTCAGTAAGATGAGAGCTGCATTACGATTTTGTTTTTGAAAAAAAGCTGAAAGCCATACGACAGTTAAATCTACTAATCTAAATACAGCCCAAGTAATAATAATATAAACTAAGGTTGATGCATTCGCTATTCCACGCAGTGAGTCTGATGGCGAAAGCATGATGAGTGATGAATGACTCATCACAATCCATAAACTTAAACGTACTGGCCCATAAAAATAATTTGCAAGTTCAGTGCTAAAGTCAGAGCTATTTTTTTTAACTAAATATCCAATAATCACCGTAATAAACCAAGCAATTAAATAAGAAAATAGGGCAAGTACTATATAGCTTGCCCACTGCCAGGCATACCACCCTAAAAACTGAACATCTGGAAAACGACCTTCAAGAAATTGTTCTAACTTGCTGTAACCATGGTGCTTATATAGTAAGGGAATATGGGCAATAGTTTTATTGGAAATTTTCCAAATATGTGCGCCATCACCACGAGGGACTCTTTGTATCAATATATCGATTGTTTTAGTATCAGCTTTAATACGCCCTAATAAGTCTCTGTATGAGGGGAAACTATCATCTAGGTTGCCTTTAGGGTGTTCGCTGACTGTATCAATATCAATCCAAAGTGCTCTTTCTAAAATGATTTTAAGATTTCTGGCTAATTCGGCACCATTGGCAGGCATTCTTTTGGGAAGGTTTCGTAGATCCAGGTATTGCGCAGCTTTTTCATAATCACCCGCGTCAACAGTTGCTAAGAAACCTTGAATACTTGATCGTGGAGTTCCTCGATTGAATTCATCTACTGGTCCAGCAGGAATAATGGTTTTAGGTTCTGACACTTTTTGTTCGGCTGTTGGTACTCCTGGCATTTTAGCCGCATGAGAACTAGCAGGATGAAGAGTTATAAAAAAACATATAAGACACAGAGACAACACCGTTAATCGATGTGATGATCTAATATTTTGGGCAGCAAGATGATAAACAGTCATGTTTTTTAGTTTGTAGTAAAAGTGTAGTTTTGAAACTTCGGGTAAAATTGAGAAGAGGAGCCCCTTTAATCAATTAATGTATTAAATATGCACAATTGATATAGAAAAGCAGGAATTACCTTTCCAAAATAAATTACGCTTTATACCTAACTCGGCGAAGCAGCTGTTGCTTGCAAGTGATCTCAATCGATCAATGATAAACGGATTGACTATCATTTTCCAATTCTTAATTAGCAATGATAAAATAGGAAGAGTTAAATATTAGTTAAATAAAGGAAGTAAGAGTGCCTCAAAATATTATAGGCTGGGATATTGGTGGCGCGCATGTAAAAGCTGTCGTTATTAATGCTAATGGTAAAGTTTTAAATGTTATTCAAATACCTTGCCCTCTATGGAAAGGATTGGCATTCTTAAATCAAGCTATTTTAGAGATATTAAATAAAGTATCTGTAACAAGTAATAAACATGTGATGACGATGACTGGTGAGTTAGTTGACTTATTTGATAGTCGAGATCATGGTGTCGCAGAAATTATTAAAGCAATGCAAGCTAATTTGGCTGACGAGGATTTAGTTATCTATGCCGGGTTGGATGGCTTTTTAAAACCCGAGGAAATAAAAAATCAACATTATGCAGCTATTGCCTCTGCCAACTGGTTAGCGAGTGCTTCATTGGCAGCAAATAAATTAAATGCAGGTCTTTTTATTGATATTGGTAGTACCACGACTGATATATTAGTTTTAGTGGATAATAAGGTGCAAGCATTAGGTTTGACTGATTTTGATCGGATGGTTGCTGATGAACTGGTTTATACAGGTATTATCAGAACAGCTGTGATGGCTGTGGCTCAATCGGCCTGTTTTAAAGGGCAAACTATGGGACTAATGGCTGAGTATTTTGCCACTATGGCTGATGTTTATCGCTTAACAGGAGAGCTTAATGAAGCTCATGATCAGACTGATACGGCTGATGGTGCAGAAAAAACAGTATTAGCTAGTGCAAAAAGATTATCAAGAATGACGGGCTATGAGTATTTGGATGATGATTTATTTTTATGGGAACAGTTTGCAGAAAATATAAAGTCTCAACAAAAAAATAAAATTAAATTGGCTTGTGAGAGGCAGTTTTCTCGAAACCTGCTTACAAAGAGGCATCATTTTATTGGCGCAGGTGTTGGGCGTTTTTTGGTCAAGCAACTCGCAGATGATTTGGGTTATCCATATACTGACTTTTCTGAATTAATTGAGCAAGATGGTACAAGTATGCAAATAAATACGGCTGATTGTGCGCCTGCTGCTGCTGTTGCTCTACTTTATAATTCTAAGTATTGAAGTTTAAATCTTCGCCCTAATTATTTACTAAACTAATATGGATATATACAAGCCGCAGCTTAAAGAATCATAGGTCTGTTGTTTTAGTGATACTTTTAAAAAATTAAATGGCTATAAACAAACCACAGGTTAAAAAAGTTGTAGAAAAAGTAGGAGGGGCCTATGGCCGCGATAGCACTTGATCTTGTTCTGGTCGCGGCCATAGGCCCCTCCTACTGATAAAATAATTAAGGAATTTACTGGTTTTTTATAAACTTGTGGTTTGTATAGAAGAATGTAAATCTATAAGTCTGGTCTGATTTAAAATAAAGGCCTGATGATTGTAATAAATAAGAAGAGAGGTTTTCTTCTAAACGAATGATTTAAATGACGATAGCAATACAACAAAAACAATCTTTACCTTATTTTGAAAATAGTGCTCTACTCTTTTCACCAATAGCTGATAAGCCTTGGGCTATTTTTTTGGATAGTGGGTTTCCCTATAGTGATCAAGGGCGTTACGATATTATTGCCTGTGACCCAGAAATTACTTTACAAACACATGGAGTCAAAACCACGATTTTAAAACAAGGGGAAATCACCTCTTCAACTGAAGATCCTTTTGTATTATTAAAACAATATTTGAATAAAGGATTTAAATCTATTGATGAGCTTCCTTTTAATGGTGGAGCATTGGGATATTTTTCTTATGATTTAGCGAGAAGGTTAGAAAATTTACCTGTTGTTGCTAAGGATGAAGAAAATATTGCTGAAATGGCAGTAGGGATTTATTCATGGGCTGTTATTGTTGATCATATTGAAAAGCAAAGTTGGTTGGTCGGGACTGAAAGTGATAAAAATGATTGGCAGTCCTTGATTAAACAATTTAGCCGCCTCGAGGAACGCAGTGCTGAGCCGACTTTTGTGGTTAACAATAAGCCTCAGTCAAATATGGATAAGCAATATTATCAACAAGCCTTTGATAAAATAAAAGCTTATTTAACTGAAGGCGATAGCTATCAGGTTAATTTAGCGCAACGCTTCTGTAGTCCATGTTCAGGTAACTCTTGGGATGCTTATAAAGTACTAAGAGAAATGAATGCCGCACCTTTTAGTGCTTTTGTTAATTTTCCTGAAGTCCGTATTTTAAGCTCATCTCCAGAGAGGTTTCTTAAAGTCAATCAAGGTGAAGTTGAGACTAAACCAATTAAAGGAACTCGACCACGGCATGCTGAAAAAATAGAGGATGAGGGGCAAAAAATAGCCTTATCAAAGAGTAAAAAAGATCGCGCAGAAAATGTGATGATTGTTGATTTACTGAGGAATGATATCAGTAAAAACTGTAAAGAAGGCTCTGTAACAGTGCCTAAATTATTTGATGTTGAAAGTTTTGCAACGGTTCATCATTTAGTGAGTACTGTTACAGGTGTACTGGCCGATGGGCAATATGCTCTTGATTTATTAAGAAACTGTTTTCCTGGAGGTTCAATTACTGGGGCGCCTAAAATTCGATCTATGGAAATTATTGAGGAATTAGAACCTAACCGACGGGGTATCTATTGCGGCTCAATTGGATATGTTGGATTTAATGGCAATATGGATACAAATATTGCTATTCGTACCTTAGTGCATTCAGAAGATACTATTCGTTTTTGGGCGGGTGGCGGTATTGTTAATGATTCTGTGATGGAAGATGAATACCAAGAGAGCTTTGATAAAGCATCGGCTTTGCTGAAATTATTAGATCAATTTAGCAGTCATGAGGATCATTAAACTCGGCGGAAGTTTGATGAATGATGTTGAATCTTTAACGCATTGTTTAAATACGATTGAACAAAAAGTAAAAGATAAGGTCGTTATTGTGCCTGGCGGAGGCTTATTTGCTGACCAAGTCAGACTGGCTCAGAAACAATGGCAATTTAATGATGAAATAGCGCATCATATGGCTATTTTGGCCATGCAACAAATGGCTTTGTTATTTCAAAGTATTAAAGCAAGTTTTGTTATTAGGCATAAACTTTCAACCATAGATGAGAACTCGATAATTATTTGGTCCCCCGATATTCAACAGTTAAATCAGGCCGGTGTTAAGCCTAGTTGGGATATTACTTCCGATAGCTTAGCCGCATGGCTGGCCAATCAATTAGAAGTGGATGAATTGATTTTAGTTAAATCTGCAGAGTTACCAACTAATATGACTATCCATCAAATGCAAAAACAGGGGCTTGTTGATAAGGCATTTGATCGATTTACACAAAACTCAAATTACAACGTCGTTTTACTAAACAAATATAGTTTTAATGAATACACCTTTACTTAATCAGCTTTATATCTTCGTCAGAAAACGTTTCGATAATTTATATTATCAGAGTCGCGAGTCATTACTGGGGCACCATAAGCGCGATATCGTAGTGATTCAAGTTGAGCAAACTTGTAATAGTTTAATTAATACCCGCGATCAATTTGAAGATGCCTTGCAGCAATTTAAAAATATTGTAAAGATTGAAGAAAGTTCTCTGGAATTGAGATACAAATTATTACAAAGACAATATGATTTTTGTAAAAGTAAATCTGATGATGTCAGCCATAGAATAACTGCGATAGAGGAAGTGAGCGGTTCTTTATTTAAAGAGTGGGAAGATGAATTAGCTCATTATAGTAATCGTGCTTTACGCTCAAAAAGTCGTCAGCAACTGAAGGCTTCAAAGCAACAATATAACCGCTTGATTAAAACCATGCGTAAGGCAGAAAGTCGAATTCATCCTGTTTTGGCAGCCTTTAAAGACCAAGTTTTATTTTTAAAGCATAACCTTAATGCACAAGCAATAGCAGCCTTACAGCATGAGTTTATTGAAATAGGGATTGATATTTCCCAGTTAATTGAGGTGATGGAAATTACTATTAATGAAGCCAGTCAGTTTGTATCAACATTAGTTGATCAGAAAGCTTTACCTTCAGCTTAGGAATAATATGCGTATTCAATCTCTTCCTACCCAGCTTGTTAACCAAATTGCTGCAGGTGAAGTGGTCGAAAGACCTTTTTCTGTGGTTAAAGAATTAGTTGAAAATTGTTTTGATGCCGGTGCGACTCAAATTACCCTTGATATAGAGCAAGGGGGCATTCGGTTGATAAAGATTAGAGATAATGGTTGTGGCATTTTTAAAGAGGACTTACCTTTAGCTTTATCACGTCATGCAACCAGTAAAATAGCAAGTCTGGATGATTTAGAACATGTCGCTAGTATGGGGTTTAGAGGTGAAGCATTACCTAGTATTAGTTCAGTGGCGCGATTAAGCCTGATTTCAAGAACAGATGATGCCGATTGTGCATGGAAAGTCAGTGCCGATGGCACAGAAACAGATTTTGACCCACAACCAGACCCTCATCCACAAGGAACAACTATTGATGTCAGGGACTTGTTTTACAACACCCCCGCAAGGCGTAAATTTCTAAAGACTGAAAAAACAGAATTTTCTCATATTGAGAATTTGATTAAAAAAATGGCACTGAGTCGTTTTGATATAGGATTCACCTTAAATCATAATCAAAGAGAGGTGATGAACCTTCGGCCAGCAGAAACAGTAACTGAACAAGAAAAACGTATTGCGAGTATTTGTGGTTCAGCATTTATTGAAAATTCAGTCAAAATTGATTTTGAAGCTTCAGGATTACAATTGACTGGCTGGGTTGGCTTGCCGACGTTTTCTCGTAGCCAGCAGGATATGCAGTATTTTTATGTGAATGGTCGTCTTATTAGAGATCGTTTGGTGACGCATGCTGTAAAACAAGCTTATCAAGATGTGTTGTTTCATGGGCGGCACCCTGTTTTTGTACTTTATTTAACACTAGATCCTGCTTTAGTTGATGTTAATGCGCATCCAGCCAAACTTGAAGTTAGGTTTAGGGAAGGGCGATTAGTCCATGATTTTTTATTTAAAGCTCTGCATCGCTCCTTGGCAGAATTGAGACCTGGTGAACAACAAAATGGGGCGAGAAAAATTGAAGAGTTTACTCCGTTAGCCCCCGTAGAAGAGCAGCAAGTTAACTCTGTGTCTATGATTAGCTCTAGTTATACTCAACCTTCACCCGTACAAGCTTCATTGCCAATGAATGTAGCAGAGAATATTGAGGCCTATGCTAAGTTAAACCCCTGCATTGAAGTTCAATCAGAAAATAATTTTAGCCAAAATTATGCTGAAAAACCGACTGAAGGTATGCCACCTTTAGGCTATGCCATAGCGCATTTACATAGTATTTATATTTTGACTGAAACAGAAAAGGGAATTATTTTAGTTGATGCGCATGCTGCACATGAGCGAGTGACTTATGAACGCTTAAAAACACAATATCATCAGGGGATTGTTCCTAGTCAACCGTTGTTATTGCCACTTAAAATCCAAGTAACAAAGAGCGAGGCTGATTTAGTTGAACTAGAGCATGCTTTTTTTGCATCCCTAGGGTTTGAGTTAAACCGAACAGGGCCAGAAGCTATTGTATTAAGAGCGACCCCCGCACTATTAGGACGTGAGGATATGGATGCTTTAATTCGAGATATTTTGGCTGATATTCTGACACACGGTATGAGTCAGCGAGTTTTGGAGAAGTCTAATGAAATATTAGCTACGATGGCTTGTCATGGTTCTGTCCGGGCAAAGCGAAAGTTAACGCTTGATGAAATGAATGCTTTATTAAGAGATATGGAGCAAACTGAAAGAATAGGGCAGTGTAATCACGGCCGGCCAACATGGATTGAATTAAGTACGCATGATTTAGATAAGTTTTTTTTGCGAGGGCAATAATGTCAGATATAACAGTGCCTCCTGCTATTTTTCTTATGGGGCCAACCGCCTCAGGGAAAACTGAATTAGCTGTACAATTAGCGCAAAAAATAGATGCAGAAATTATTAGTGTTGATTCTGCTTTAGTTTTTAAAGGTATGGATATTGGTACAGCAAAACCAACAGAGCAAGAGAGGCAAAGCATTCCGCATCATTTGATAGATATTCTTGATCCAGCTGAAGCTTATTCAACAGGACGTTTCAGAAAGTCAGCATTGCAGTTAATGAATGATATTACGCAGCGAGGAAAAATACCTATCTTGACTGGTGGGACTATGCTATATTTTAATTCACTATTTAACGGCTTAGCTGAGTTACCTGAGGCGCAGCCTGAAATAAGAGAAAAACTGGATAATGAACTGGCCTGTAATGGAAAAAAGGCCATGCATGAAAGGCTTAAAGCAATTGATCCTGAATCAGCAGAAAGAATTCACCCTAATGATCCGCAACGGATGCAACGTGCATTAGAAGTTTATGAAATAAGTGGCAAGCCATTAACCCAGTTTTTTCGTGAATCACAACAGAATACTATTCCATTTAAATCCATAAAACTTATTGTAGCGCCAGAACAAAGAAAGCAATTACACATTAAAATTGAAGAACGATTTAGATTGATGGTGGAAAAAGGTTTGGTTGATGAGGTTGAAGCCTTATATAACCGAGGGGATTTGACTGTAGATTTACCTGCTATTAGGGCGGTTGGTTATCGTCAAACATGGTCATATCTAGAGGGGGAATATAATTTAGATATGATGATAGAAAAAGGAATTATTGCGACAAGGCAATTAGCAAAAAGGCAATTTACCTGGTTGCGTCGGGAGGGTGATGCAATGCAATTTATTTCTGCTGAAAAGAATTTGCTTGAAAAAGTTTTTTCTCAGATAAAACTTAAATTGTGATCTTGAATTGCAATAATTCATCCCAATATCATCTTTTAATTATATTTCTAACTATAATGTTAAGAATACAGGAATAAAAATAAGGGGAAATAGGATGTCTAAAGCTCAGAATTTACAGGATAATTTTCTTAATACTTTAAGAAAAGAACACACACCCGTGTCTATTTTTTTGGTCAATGGGATTAAATTGCAAGGGCGTGTTGATTCATTTGATCAATATGTCATTATGTTGAAAAATACCGTCAGTCAAATGGTTTATAAGCATGCTGTCTCAACGATAGTGCCTGGAAAGCCAATTAAATTAGCTAGGGAAAATGAAAATATTGAAGAATAAGGAAGGAGTTTTTTTTGTTTGATCGTCCCGACTCAGGTGAAAGAGCAATTCTGGTTCACTTAACGCTACGAGCAGGTCAGGAAGACTTGTATGAATTAAAAGAACTTGCCAAAACTGCAGGGGCAGAGCCTGTCCATGTCGTGACAGGGTCTCGGCAAAGACCTGATCCAAAGTTTTTTGTAGGTAGTGGAAAGCTTGAGGAAATAAAGTCCGAGATTGCTTTTCATGAAGCTGATATTGTTTTGGTTAACCATGTTTTGTCACCTAGTCAAGAAAGAAACTTAGAGGAAGCTTTAGGGGTTAGAGTTGTTGATAGAAATGGTTTGATATTAGATATTTTTGCTTTAAGAGCGCAAACCTTTGAAGGAAAATTACAAGTTGAACTCGCACAGTTAAAACATCTATCGACACGACTAATTCGTGGTTGGACGCATCTTGATCGCCAAAAAGGCGGCGGAATCGGCATGCGAGGGCCAGGTGAAACTCAGTTAGAATCGGATAGACGTTTAGTTAATAATCGAATCAAATTAATCCAGCGACGATTGGAAAAGGTTGCAAAGCAACGTAGTCAAGGTCGAGGAAAAAGAAAAAAATCTGAAATACCTTCAGTGTCATTAGTCGGGTATACCAATGCAGGCAAGTCGACTTTATTCAATACCTTAACTGGGGCTGATATTTATGTAGCTAATCAATTGTTTGCAACATTGGATCCTACATTAAGAAGTTGTTCCCTAGAGAATGGCGCCGACATTATTCTTGCTGATACCGTTGGGTTTATTCGCCATTTACCGCATGAACTCATCGCAGCATTTCGCTCGACTTTGCAAGAGGCCAGTGAAGCTGACTTATTGATGCATGTTATTGACTCAAATGCTGAAGATAGAGAAGACACGATGTTTCAGGTCAATCAGGTTTTACAAGATATTGATGCCCATGAAATCCCTCAGTTAGAGGTATTTAATAAAATTGATTTGTTAGAAAATGTTGAGCCACATATAGATAGGAATGATGCTGGAAAGCCAGTTAGAGTATGGGTTTCAGCGGTAACAGGTGAGGGGAGTGAATTATTATTTCAAGCTCTGGCTGAACTTTTTTCAAATACGAAGGTAAAAAGAAGGTGTTATCTGCAAGCAAGCCAAGGAGGGGTGCGGGCAAAGTTATTTGATTTCGCTAAAATTATTGATGAAAAAAGTAATGATATGGGCGGGTGGGAATTATTAATTGAAATTGATAAGAAGCATTTAGGTTTATTAAAAGAGGTTGAAATTGAAGAGATTATTTTGTAAGTTATAACTCACATTAGAAAAGTGTTATTTAATTAATCATAAGTAACCGATTTAAGATAAAATGAACAAGTTTGGCTTTATAGTCATATTTTTAAATATATCCGATTTGGAGTAATAGATGTCCTGGAATGAGCCCGGTGGCGATAAGAAAGACCCTTGGAGTGGCCGAAAAGATGAGAATAGTCCCCCAGATTTAGATGAAGTGATTAAATCATTTCAAGAAAAATTTGGTGGTATTTTTGGCGGCGGCTCGGGTGGCGGTGATTCTGAAGGAGGATCACTTAAAGGCTTGGGTTTCTTGGCTGCAGGTGCAGCTGTACTTTGGGGACTTAGTGGTTTCTATATTGTAGATGAAGGTACACGTGGTGTAGAAACACGTTTTGGTGCTTATTCTTCAACTAGTCAGCCTGGTTTAAATTGGCGTTTTCCATCACCTATTGACCAAGTACAAGTTGTTGATGTACAAAATGTACAGGTTGTTGAAGTAGGTTATCGTTCAGGTGGTCGTCAAGGTGCTGGATCAGTACCTAGAGAAGCGTTAATGTTAACAAAAGATGAAAATATTGTTGATGTTCGTCTAGCCGTTCAATATCAAGTAAAAGATGCTAAAAATTATGTTTTTAACTTGCTAAATCCAACTGCAACGCTAAAACAAGTAACTGAAAGTGCTGAACGTGGCGTGATTGGTCACAGTACTATGGATTTTGTGTTGACTGAAGGGCGTAGCGAAATCGTTGCAGAAATTCAAACTGAAATTCAGAAAGTAATGGATTCTTATGAATCAGGTATTTTAATTACAACGGTTAATTTACAAGATGCTCAACCACCAGAACAAGTTCAGGGTGCATTTGAAGACGCGATTAAAGCGCGTGAAGATGAGCAGCGTTATATAAACGAAGCTGAAGCTTATTCAAATGAAGTTGTTCCAGTAGCTCGTGGTGCAGCATCTAGAAAAACACAGGAAGCTGAAGCTTATAAAGAAAGTATCATTGCTAAAGCAACAGGTGACGTGAGTCGTTTTTCTCAACTATTAACAGAGTATAAAAAGGCACCTGTAGTCACTAGGCAAAGAATGTATCTAGAGTCTATGGAAAATGTGTTGAGTAATACTTCTACCGTTATGGTTGATGTTAAAGGTAGCAATAATATGCTTTATTTGCCTTTAGATAAATTAGGTAATAGAACTGCAAATACAGGAACAACTAATGTAGCTAATGTTCCTCAGTCGAATTCTATGCCACAAAAAACAAGTATTAATAATAGCTCACGAACTTCGAATCGTGGTCGTGTTGTGAGAGGACGCTAAAATGGGACAAAATAAAATATTAATAGCGGTAGCAGCCTTGTTTTTTGTTGTGTCTTCCTGCGTCTTTACTGTATCTGAAACAGAAAGAGCCGTTAAATTTCGCTTAGGTGAAGTTATAGCAACTGATTTTGAACCAGGTTTGCATTTTAAATTACCTTTCATCAATAACGTAAAGAAGTTTGATTCACGTATTTTGACGATGGATTCAAAACCAGAACGTTTTTTAACGTCTGAAAAGAAAAATGTTATTGTTGATTCATTTGTTAAATGGAAAATTGCTGATGTAAAAACTTTTTACACGGCTGTAGCGGGTGACATTAGACAGGCAAACATTCGTTTAGATCAGATTATTAAAGATGCTTTTCGTAGTGAATTTAGTAAACGTGATATCAAACAGTTAGTCTCATCAGACCGAACAGCTATTCGAACCGCTTTAATCACACTTTCAACACCTATTGCTGTTAAATTAGGGATTGAAATCGTTGATGTACAGGTTAAGCGAATTGATTTGCCTAATGAAGTAAGTTCTTCTGTTTATAGAAGAATGGAAGCTGAGCGTGAAAGGGTTGCTAGAGAATTCCGTTCTCAAGGTAAAGAAGCGGCAGAAAGAATACGTGCTGACGCTGACAAGCAACGCCAAATTATAATGGCTAATGCTTTCCGTGATGCTGAGAAACTTCGTGGTTCGGGTGATGCTATAGCAGCAGATATTTATGCTAAATCTTATGGTAAAGATATTGAGTTTTATACTTTTTACCGTAGTATGATTGCTTATAGACAAACTTTTAGAAAGCCTGGGGATATGTTGGTTGTAGAGCCAGATTCGGATTTCTTTAAATACTTTAAGAAACAGAAGTAAATAGTTACGATAAATATTATCGTTAAATTGTAAAAAGATAACAAAACGCTCCGTTTTCTAACGGGGCGTTTTGTGCGAGTGGACATATAAAAATATGCAAAAAAGAGACTCCTGGTTATTACCTCAAGGGATTGAAGATGTTTTACCTGATGATGCACGACGATTGGAGGCATTACGTAGACAATTACTTGATGTTTTTTCCTGCTGGGGTTATGAATTAGTCATACCGCCAGTAGTTGATTTTTTAGATTCCTTACTAACAGGATCAGGACATGATCTCGATCTTCAGACCTTTAAATTAACAGATCAGGTGTCTGGTGAAATGTTAGGTGTTTGTGCAGATATCACGCCACAAGTGGCAAGAATTGATGCGCATAACTTAAAGCATGAAAGACCTACGAGGCTTTGTTATGTGGGGACAACATTAAGGACGCTGGGTGATTCACTATCTCAAACCCGAAGCCCGATGCAAATTGGGGCGGAAATATATGGACATTCTGGTATTGAAAGTGATTTAGAAGTTATTCAGTTGATGTTAGAAATGTTGGCGGTGACTGGGTTACAAAATGTACACTTAGATTTGGGACATGTGGGAATTTACCGTTCATTATCTGAGCAGGCAGGACTCACAAGTAATCAAGAAACAGAATTGTTTGATGTCTTACAAGGTAAGGCGATAACTGAGTTGAATGAATTGGTTGATAGTTTTGATATTGCTGAAAATTATCAAGCTATTTTCAAAGCATTGCCAACTTTAAACGGTGGTATTGATGTGCTAGAAAAAGCTTCTGAAGTACTGGCCGATACAGGTGAATCTGTTCTAAAAGCATTGAGTGAATTACAAGCGATTGCTGATAAGTTAGCGATTAATTTTCCTGCTTTAACCGTCAGTTTTGATTTGTCAGAACTCCGTGGATATCACTACCATACAGGTATTGTGTTTGCTTCATTTGTGCCTGAATTAGGACGAGAAGTTGCGCGAGGAGGACGTTATGATAATATCGGTGAGTTTTTTGGTAGAGCCCGTTCCGCAACAGGGTTTAGTGCTGATTTAAAATTACTTAATGCTTTATCTAAGCGATTAACAACAGTAGATGTTGCTCAATTAGTGTATGCCCCTTTATCTGACGATACTTCTTTAACTGAAGCGATTAGAGAGCTTCGGGTTAAAGGTATTGCTGTTATTCAGCAATTACCAGGTCATCCTGATGAAATTAAAGAGCTTGCATGTACTGGCGTGTTAGAAAAACAAAATCAAAATTGGGTCGTTAAGTCCTTAGCTTAAAGTTGGAATAATTATGGGTAAAAATGTAGTAGTCATCGGCACACAATGGGGTGACGAAGGTAAAGGGAAGTTGGTTGATCTTTTAACTGAACAGGCTAAAGCTGTTGTTCGTTTTCAAGGTGGGCATAACGCAGGCCATACACTGGTTATTAATGGTAAAACCACAGTCTTGCACCTTATTCCATCAGGAATTCTAAGGGAAAATGTTGATTGCATGATTGGTAATGGTGTTGTGTTATCACTAGATGCATTGCTTGAGGAAATTGAAACACTTGAGAAATCAGGACTGTCTGTTAGACACCGTCTAAAAATCAGTGAAGCTTGTGCATTAATTCTTCCTATTCATATTGCTATTGATCAAGCGCGAGAAATTGCCCGTGGTAATAAAGCAATTGGTACAACAGGACGAGGAATTGGCCCTGCTTATGAAGATAAAGTCGCTAGAAGAGGATTGCGTGCAGGTGATTTACTTAATACCGAAGAGTTTTCTAAAAGATTAAAAGAATTAGTTGATTATCATAATTTTATGCTGACTAATTACTATAATGCAGAAGCGCTTGATTATGATGAAATGTTGGCAACAACCTTAAAACTTGCTGAAATTGTAAAGCCAATGTTGACAGATATTGGTGAAGAGCTAAAAGATTATCAGCAACAAGATGAAAACATTCTTTTTGAAGGTGCTCAAGGTGCATTATTAGATATTGATCATGGTACATATCCTTATGTAACATCATCAAGCACTACAGCAGGTGGTGCAGCAACAGGTACTGGTGTTGGGCCATTAGATCTTGATTATATTTTAGGTATCACTAAAGCTTATTCAACACGTGTAGGTAATGGACCATTCCCTACTGAGTTAGATGATGAATATGGTGAGCACTTAGGTGTTAAAGGCCATGAATTTGGTGCTACAACAGGGCGTAAGCGTAGAACAGGCTGGTTTGATGCTGTTTCAATGCGTAAGTCGGCACAAATGAATAGTTTGTCAGGTATTTGTTTAACTAAACTAGATGTACTTGATGGTTTAGATAAAATTGGTATTTGTACTGCTTATAATATTAAAGGTGAGTTAACTGAGATAGCGCCTTTAGGGGCTGATCAATATGAAGCTTGTGTCCCTGTTATTGAAGAAATGCCAGGATGGGAGGGTATAACGGCAGGGGTGACTGAGATGGAAAAATTACCTGAAAATGCAAAAGCTTATATCAAACGGATTGAAGAGTTAATTGGGGTTAAAATTTCTATCCTATCAACAGGTCCAGACCGTGATGAAACGATTGTCATTGAAAACCCATTTTCATAAACGTGCGTTTTAATTAAATTGAAAAGGCAGATGTAGATTATTTTACATCTGCCTTTTTTGTTTTTTGTTTTATATTTTATTAAGCTTAAGTACAGACCTATTTCACAAAAAATAATTATTATATATGTCAAATTCTAAAATCATTTATACCTTAACTGATGAAGCACCTGCTTTAGCAACTTACTCTTTTTTACCGATAGTGCAGGCTTATTCCAAAGCAGCAGATATCGCAGTTGAAACAAGAGATATATCACTTGCTGGACGTATTCTTGCTAATTTTCCTGATTATCTAACGAATACTCAAAAAATTAATGATGCATTGGCAGAGTTAGGTGAATTAGCTAAAACAGCTGAAGCCAATATCATTAAATTACCGAATGTTAGTGCTTCAATACCTCAGTTACAGGCTGCTATTAAAGAATTACAAGGTTTAGGTTTTGCTATTCCAGATTTTCCTGAAGTCGCAGAAAATGATAAATCAGCAGAAATTAAAGCACGTTATGCAAAAGTTTTAGGAAGTGCTGTAAACCCTGTGTTACGTGAAGGTAATTCAGATCGACGTGTTGCTGCTCCAGTCAAAGAGTATGCACAAAAGCATCCACATTCTATGGGAGCATGGTCTTCAGATTCTAAATCTCATGTTACTTCAATGACAGAAGGTGATTTTTATTCAAGTGAACAATCAGCTGTAATGTCTAATGCTGGTGATGTGAAAATTGAATGGTTTGGCAATGATGGTTCTACACAAGTACTTAAAGAAAAAACGACTTTACTTGCAAATGAAGTAATTGATGCAACTGTAATGAGTCGTAAAGCATTATGTGCTTTTTTTGAAAAATCTATAAAAGAGGCAAAGTCAGAAGGTGTGTTGCTTTCATTGCATTTAAAAGCAACGATGATGAAAGTTTCTGACCCCATTATATTTGGTCATGCGGTTAATGTGTATTATCAACAAGCGTTTGCAAAACATGCTGAAACTTTTAAAAAAATAGGTGTTGATACGCGTAATGGTATTGGTGATGTTTATGCCAAAATTGCTGATTTACCTGATGATGAACGCAAACAAATTGAAGCTGATTTGCAAGCAGTTTATTTAACACAGCCTGAGTTAGCGATGGTGAACTCAGATAAAGGTATAACAAATCTTCATGTACCTAGTGATGTGATAATTGATGCATCAATGCCTGCTGCATTACGTTCTTCAGGACAAATGTGGGGCGTAGATGGCAAATTACATGATACAAAAGCAATGATACCTGATCGTTGCTATGCAGGTATTTATCAAGAAGTATTTACATTCTGTAAGCAACATGGTGCTTTTGATGTAACTACCATGGGTAATGTGAGTAATGTGGGTTTAATGGCTCAAAAAGCTGAAGAATACGGCTCACATGATAAAACCTTTGAAATCCCAGCTGATGGTACTGTAAAAGTAACTGATTCAGCGGGTTCGACTTTACTTGAACACAAAGTAGAGCAAGGTGACATCTGGCGTATGTGCCAAACTAAAGATTTACCTATTCAAGACTGGGTAAGATTAGCGGTTAGCCGTGCTAAAGCAACAGGTCAGCCAGCAATATTCTGGTTAGATAAAGTACGTGCACATGATGCAAACTTAATTACCAAAGTAGAAAGCTATTTAACACAGCATGATACAGATGGACTTGAAATTAAAATTATGGCACCTGTTGAAGCAATTCGGTACACATTACAGCGTGTAAAAGCAGGTGAAAATACTATTTCTGTTACAGGTAATGTATTAAGAGATTACTTAACAGATCTATTTCCTATTTTAGAGTTAGGTACCAGTGCGAAAATGTTATCAATCGTACCTTTACTTGCAGGTGGTGGTTTGTTTGAAACAGGAGCGGGTGGTTCAGCACCAAAGCATGTTGAACAATTGGTTGAACAAAATCATTTACGTTGGGACTCCTTAGGTGAATTTTTAGCACTTGCAGTTTCTATCGAAGAATTGGCTGAAAAAAATAACAATGGTAAGGCTCAAGTGTTAGCTACGGCACTTAACACAGCTAACAGTACTTTTCTAAACAACAACAAATCACCATCTCGTAAAGCAGGTGAGTTAGATACACGAGGCAGTCATTTTTATCTGGCAATGTATTGGGCACAAGCTCTAGCAGAACAAAGCCAAGATGTAGAATTACAATCCAAATTTGTACCTATTGCAAAACAATTACTTGAAAATGAAACTAAGATTGTTGATGAGCTTAATTCAGTTCAGGGTCAAGCTGTAAATATTGGTGGGTATTATTCTCCTGATAATAGTTTAACCGCAGAGGTTATGCGTCCAAGTTATAGTTTTAATAGTATTATTGATAACTTGTAATTAATTATGCATGCCTCTATACAAGCCACAGGCTTATAAGGAATCTGATTTTCCTGAGTTTGTTTGATCGATATGAGGAGCCTGTTGGCCGCGACTGTTCTGGTCGCGGCCAACAGGCTCCTCATATCTCTTCTTGCTTGCGCTGAAAATCATGGAAACGGAGCGA
>Ga0209826_1000079_pt1 | contig 61735 bp, 58 predicted proteins | sample GOMGulsemesocosm_5_FD_184637 | JGI IMG/M metagenome (GOLD analysis project Ga0209826, IMG submission 184637) | Methane-oxidizing microbial communities from mesocosms in the Gulf of Mexico - GOM15C Gulf of Mexico (SPAdes) (version 2) | ecosystem: Environmental > Aquatic > Marine > Cold seeps...
GCTTACGTCATATTTTGACTAAACGCCGTACTAAAGTTAAGCGTCATTTACGTGCTAAATCAATGATCGCTGCAGCTGACATTAAGTCAGTTAAAAAACTTTTACGTCACGGTTAATAGGAGAAATAGAAAATGGCAAGAGTAAAACGTGGTGTACAAGCTCGTGCACGTCATAAAAAAGTTCTAAAGCAAGCTAAAGGTTACTACGGTGCCCGTAGTCGCGTTTATCGCGTTGCTTTTCAAGCTGTAACTAAAGCTGGCCAATACGCTTACCGTGACCGTCGTCAACGTAAACGTCAATTCCGTCAACTTTGGATTGCTCGTATTAACGCAGCAGCTCGTCAAAATGGTTTATCTTACAGCCGTTTCATTAATGGTCTTAAAAAGGCTTCTATTGAAATCGATCGTAAGATCCTAGCTGACATTGCAGTATACGACAAAACAGCATTCACATTCTTAGTTGAAAAAGCGCAAGCTTCTTTAGCTGCATAAGAATTGATATGTGATTTAGAAAAGGACGCTTAGGCGTCCTTTTTCTTTTTTTTGATATATTTTATTGTTAATTTCATGATAGCGTCGTCAAACATGCTCACTTATACTTTTCTAATAAATAAGTACAAGCTCAGCTTGTTTTTCTAACTCTCAGGTTAATTATCTGAAAAATAAGATCAAAAATACGAATAAACAAAGATTAAAGTAGCGAATATTATTTTATTTGATAATAAATAAGTACTAAAGATAGTATTCGCTACAATTAATTTTAAATCTAAAAGTTAAGGTCTAATGCCATGAATCTAGCTGATAAAGTTTTAGCGGTAAATAATGATTTACCTATCCGTACTGATGCACCTGTCCATAGTGGCAAGGTTCGCAGTGTTTATTGGCTGACAGAGGCTGATAGTGCGCGCCTTATTGAAGACAAAGGCTATGATGTACCCCGTGATACCCCATTAGCCATTATGGTTATCAGTGATCGCATTTCTGCTTTTGATTGTATTTGGCAAGGTGAGGGCGGTATGAAAGGTGTGCCAGGTAAAGGGGCTGCACTAAATGCCATATCAAACCACTGGTTTAAATTATTTAAAGAGCAAGGTCTTGCTGATAGCCATATTCTTGATATTCCACATCCGTTTGTATGGATCGTACAAAAAGCTAAACCAGTAATGATTGAAGCAATCTGTCGCCAATACATTACCGGCTCTATGTGGCGTAGTTACGTTAAAGGCGAACGTGAATTTTGTGGTATTGAGTTGACTGAAGGCTTAACTAAAGACTCAAAACTTACCGAGTTATTACAAACACCTTCAACGAAAGGTATTTTAGAGGGCATTCCAGGTGTTCCAGCCGTAGATGATGTGAATATTACTCGTAAAAACATTGAAGATAACTTTGAAGCATTTAACTTCAAGTCACTTGATGATATTAGCTTATATGAAAAATTACTAACTGAAGGCTTTGACCTAATTTCAAATGCATTAGCTAAACTTGATCAAATTTTCGTTGATACTAAGTTTGAGTTTGGTTACGTAAAAGATAACGCAGGTAACGATAAGTTAATCTATATGGATGAAGTAGGTACACCTGACTCATCACGTATTTGGGATGGGGAACAGTATCGTGCTGGTAAAGTAGTCGAAAACTCTAAAGAAGGTTTCCGTCAGTTATTACTTAACCACTTTGAAGATGCTGATATTTTGTTGAATAAGGATCGTATGGTTGAACGTGAGGCATTAGCTCGTGATAATGAGTTACCTTTAACTGTATTGATGGATGTATCTAAAACATATACAGATATAGCAGAAAAAATTACGGGTGAAAAAATAGTGTTGAGTGATAATCCAAAAGCTGAAATTGTTGATATATTACGTGAGCAATATCAGTTAATCGATTGAGTGTTTTTTATAATGCATCCCTGCCATAAATAAAAAAGAGTTTGAAATGATACAAGACATAGAAATGACGGATGAACAGAAGAAACAATGGGTTAGAGATCAATATCAAGTAGCAACTAAATATCTTGCGACCCAAGGTTTGGTTACACAAAGTGTTGTGATTGAAGAAAGTCGTTATTTAATTCCTTTTATGTCGGTATGGAAACTCAAAGTACTTGATGGTAGTTATTTATGGACTATTTGTGGAGATTTACCAAGTGATCATAATACCTTTGATGTAGCGCCTAATGCGCGTGAAGCAGTACGACATTTTTCATTTAAATGGCAAATGCAGGCAGAAAATTTATTAAAAACCGGCGATAAAGAACAAGAAGATCTTGCTAAGTTATTGATTGAAAAAGCTGAAGGTTTATACGATATGTATCAGCAAGAAAAGCTTTGGGGTACATTGTAATACAAACATCGTTATTTCCTCAAACAAAAGGTTTGAGGAAATAACGGCTAAATTTTGTTAATTGACTCGTTATTTTCCACCATTTTTTATTATTTCACGTGCCATTTCATCAGCAATTATACCCGTGGGTTTGTTTTTCTCATCAGCTTTAGTGAAAACATCAAGTAAAGTGAAGTAAATTTTTTCTACTTTTTTGGTCGAACTTTCAACGCTATAATTTTCCTCGAAAGAAATATTAATTATGCCACCTGCATTTATTACATAGTCAGGGGCATATAAAACGCCATTATCCACTAATGCTTGATCATGGCGAGGCTCAGCAAGTTGATTATTCGCGCAACCTGCTATTATTGTGGCTTTTAAGCGCTTGATTGTATCATCATTTATACTTGCGCCAAGAGCACACGGTGCATAAATATCGACGTCTTGATCGTAGATTTCATCTAAGCTCACAATAGTAGCATCAAGCTCAGCGGCAGCCTTATCTAAAGCTTCTTGGTTAATGTCTGTGACAAAGAGCTCTGCTCCCGCTTTATACAAATACTCACATAAACCATAACCAACACTTCCTAAGCCTTGTACAGCAACTTTTAACCCCTTTAAATCATCACGTTTAAGTTTATGCTTTACACAGGCTTTTATGCCTAAAAATGTCCCTAAAGCGGTGAAAGGAGCCGGGTTACCACTTTTGCCCTCAGTTCCGGTTACAAAAGGCGTTACTGTGTTAGCAATAGCAATATCTGATGTGGTTATATTGACATCTTCTGCGCTTAAATAACGTCCATTTAATCTATTCAACGCTTCACCAAAGGCTTTAAAAAGTGCTTCAGATTTAATTGATTTAGCATCGCCAATAATAACTGATTTTCCGCCACCCATTTTTAGTCCTGCCATAGCGTTTTTGTATGTCATTCCTCTAGATAAACGTAGGGCATCAACGAGTGCTTCTTCATCGCTAGCATAGTCCCACATTCTACAACCACCAACAGCAGGACCTAGTTTAGTATTATGAACAGCAATTATTGCTTTAAGGCCTGAAGCATTATCACTGCAAAAAACTACTTGTTCATGGTCATCAAAATCAGCCAAATCAAAAAAAGCCATGCGTGTATTTCCTCATTTTTTCTGTGAAAGAGTTTTATAATTTGAGCGAACTCTATCATTTCATATTTGTAGGCACTAGTAGGGGTATGTTTATTATCGGTGAGGTTAGACGGTCAAAGTGTTCAGATATTGGTACAGAAGAATATTAATGACTAAAGGTGCTTTTATGGGCAATGTGTAATTGAATATAATTTGGGAAATAATGCAGTAGAACTATTAGATCAGATTTAGTGCTATTTACTGCAGACATTAGTTAGCATCAACCTTAAAAATGAGTCACCTTGTAGACTCATTTTTAATTCAAAAGATACCCATCTTCAAAGTATATAAGTTTAAGTACGGGTAAACATTTATAATGTAAACTTAGCCATTAATCCTTGTAACGATTTTGATTCTTTATCAAGTTCATCACACAACTGAGCCGATTCCCTCATATTTTCTTTAGTTTGATTAGCTGTATCTGAAATCATGACTATATTTTGGCTAATTTCTGATGTCGCTTGGGTTTGTTCTCTCGTTGCAGTCGCTACTAACGCATTCATTTCTGTTAAATTAATAATCTCTTGAGTAATAGTCGAAAGTGTATCACCTGTTTCGTTGAGTCTATCTGATGTTTGTGAGGTGGTTTTATTGCCAAGCTCTATGGCTGATACCGTTTCTTCTGCTTTACTGTTTAGAGAGGATATCATGGAATTTATTTGCTCCGTTGACTCTGCAGTGCGCTGTGCTAGCGTACGAACTTCATCAGCAACAACTGCAAACCCACGTCCTTGCTCTCCTGCTCTTGCTGCCTCTATTGCGGCATTTAAAGCGAGTAAATTAGTTTGCTCAGAAATACCTTTGATGACTTCAAGTACTTTTGTAATCGATTGTATTTCGCTAGAAAGCTCGGTAACTGAGTTCACACTCGTCCCCATAGATGACTCTAACGCTTGCATTTGTTCTATTGTTTGACTAACAAATTCACTACAAGATACTGATGTCGATTGCGATATCTCTGCACTTTCAGAGGCGTTGCTAGCACTGTTGGATATGTCTTGTACTGTCATTTCCATTTCATTGACAGCAGCAGCAACCGTTTGAGTGCTTGATGATTGTTTATCGGCTAAGTTAGCCGCATTATTAATTTTGTCATTTACATGTTCTGATATCTCTTTAACACGTATTGCCGATGAAGATACTTGCTCGAACATGTTATGTAAGTGGCCTAAGAATAAGTTGAACTTTTGAGCAAGTAGCCCTATTTCATTATCTTTATTTTCAGGTAAGCGAGCTGTTAAATCTCCGTCTTTTTCTGTTAATGCGGAAACGGCACTTGTAATCGCTTCAATGGGGCTAAAAATTTGACGAGCAAGTACTCTAACCAACATAAAGCCTATTAGGGCTATTATTACACCGAAGACTAAATTAAGGTTAATGGCGTTGTTAATTGCCCTATAAAGCTGTTCTTCAGGGATTTCTGCAACTAAGTGCCAGTCTAGGGATGTGATTGGGGTACTAGAAATAATTATATTAACGTTATTCTGTCTAACAGTTTCAAGTTTGCCATTTTTTATGGCTGACAAGTTGATTTTACTTCCTATGGCACCTTTATTTGGATGTAATTTAATTTCTCCTGTTTTATCAACTAAATAAACGAAACCTGCTTCTCCAATTTGGTAGCTTTTGATTAGATCTGTCATAGATTCTAATGAACGACCTACACCACCTATAGCGGTACGAACACCATCAACTTCAATTGCATAATTGATAAAAACAGCTGCTTTACCAAGTGTTTTATCAATATCTAAACTCAGCTCATATACTTTATTGCTATTGATAAAGTTGTAAAACCATTCATCTTCATTTTTAGAAATCTGACGGACTATTCCACTATTGGTATAGTAATTACTTGTTTCATTCGAAACAATAAAGGAGGTAATTGCGTTATTATCCTGTTTTATGCGTGCTAAATATTCGATAAAGTCGTCAAGTTGAATTTCTTGTTCACCTTTTCTTAGCCAATTTTCGACAAAAGTATTTTTTGCTATCGATCTCGAATTATTTATAGGAACTGATAATTCCAATTCTATTGCATTTCTAACTTCTCTCAATGCTGTGGGAAGCTCGGAGTTAGCCAACTTTTCATCTGCGTTTGATTTTATACTTTCAGAAAATAGTATTGTGGAAATAGTTAGCGGTAAAACTATCGCTAGTACTAAGCTGGTATAAATTTTTTGCTTTAACATCATAGAAACTTACTCTCATTATATTATTTTTCGTTCATAACTATTTTGAATTCCATATCTGCTGCTTTAAAACACACATTAAACACCAATACATAAATCAATAATAATTTTGATATATGGTGCAATACCGTACTTCAACAGTGAGGTGAAATGGCTGAATTGTCAACAATTTAAGCATAACTTGAATTCCACTATACGAAATCCCTCAGCTTATATTGTTTAATAATCAGTGACGTTATCATTCTTATTTCAATGGTTGATATTTACCCAATGAAAGTAAGAGAAAGTTAATAACTTGAACATTATATTCGTAACTCAGTTAACGAATATAAGTATTATTTAAATTCATGAAAAATCAAGGTTCATTAAATAAATCTGGCTTCATATTTAGTCTAAATTATAGTGAAAGTTGCTGAGCGCTTTTGGACGTAGCGGGTTATCTATAATATTTTTGGACTTAGGACATACAAAACCAGAATACCTTATTAAAAGTTATTCTGGTCTTAGATGAGTTTTATCGAAATGATACGGGTCAAGAGACTTGAACTCTCACATAAAGAGATAGCGAAGTACTGGAACGCTTTTAGTTAGAAAAATCCTAACATAAGCAGTGCGTCTACCTATTCCGCTAATGTTGATTCTGATGATATTTGATTTAGATCGAAATGGTACGGGTCAAAAGACTTGAACTCTCACATCTTGCGATACTGGAACCTACTATTCCTAACATAAGCAGCGCGTCTACCAATTATGGCAATGAAGATTCAGGTGTTATGTGATTTTGATGATATTTGATTTATATCGAAATGGTACGGGTCAAGAGACTTGAACTCTCACATCTTGCGATACTGGAACCTAAATCCAGCGCGTCTACCAATTCCGCCAAACCCGCATTTCATTTTTGTTTACTTTAAAGAGTATAGCAGGGATAAGAGGATTTGAACCTCTGACATCACTACGGAGCAAAACCGTTTTGATGATTCCCTTTTTCTTTAAATTATATGGCAGGGATAAGAGGATTTTAACCTCTGACATCACTACGGAGCAAAACCGTTTTGATGATTCCCTTTTTTCTTTAAATTATATGGCAGGGATAAGAGGATATGAACCTCTGACATCGCTACGGAGCAAAACCGTTTTGATGATTCCCTTTTTTCTTTAAATTATATGGCAGGGATAAGAGGATTTGAACCTCTGAATGACGGGATCAAAACCCGCTGCCTTACCGCTTGGCTATATCCCTACAGGGGGTAATTACATTGCATACTTTTCAAATTAGATACTAATTAATAAAAGTTGCAGAGACAAGAGTGGTTATCCTCTAACTTCACTGCGAGTAAAACCAATTTGATTTCACAGCCTTCATTATTCTAATAAAAAGTGGCAGGGATAAGAGGATTTGAACCTCTGAATGACGGGATCAAAACCCGCTGCCTTACCGCTTGGCTATATCCCTGCAATGTACTTACTTTTTACATTTGCAACTAGTGTTGCTTTGAAATGGTACGGGTCAAGAGACTTGAACTCTCACATCTTGCGATACTGGAACCTAAATCCAGCGCGTCTACCAATTCCGCCAAACCCGCATTATTTCTATACTTACCAGAACAATAATGGTAAATGGTGGCTACACCGGGACTCGAACCTGGGACCCCATCATTATGAGTGATGTGCTCTAACCAACTGAGCTATGTAGCCTTTACCAACCTGCTCTGTAGCAAGTGCGGCGTATTATGCTAATCTGCTTGCCCTACGTCAACCGTTTTTTTTAAAAAAACACTACTTTTTGTTTGTTTGGCTAATGGATGTGCAATTTGTCCGTTAACTGCACAAAAAAAATGCATCCAGTAACTTGTTTAGTTAAAGTATGCATTTTGATAAGTTTGTCTTAAAATAATAAAACTTAAAAAAGTTAAATCTATCTATCTCTTGCTTCTTCTGCCAAATGTGCAGAATGCTTGGAAATATTATCTATTTCACTTTTTACTTTTTTTGCAGGTAATTTACCAATAATAAATTCACCCACTTCTAATGATTGTGATTTTGCTGCAAAAATTAGTAAATTGCTGCCATTACATTCAAGTCCATCATAAATGTTACGAATTTTCAGTTTATTTTGTTTTAAGAATGATCTTAAACGGTTTTTGTCATTGGCTTGAATATATTCACATATCCGTAATGATAAATTATCAGCTTGTGCTATTGGCGAAAGAACAACACTACTAACTAGTAAACTAGTGATTAAAATAACTTTTTTCATAAAAAACCTTAAATATATTGTTGTATTTTTAGCAGATTAAAAATAGTTTTCTCTTTACCCACTAAAGTGTAGTTTATTATTCAAATTATTTTTAATAGATTCTAGGCATTTACATTACACATTAAAACGGAAGTGAATAACATCGCCGTCTTTAACTGAATAGTCTTTGCCTTCTAAACGCCATTTTCCCGCTTCTTTAGCGCCTGATTCACCGTTAAATTCAATAAAATGATCGTAAGCAATGACTTCAGCGCGAATAAAGCCTTTTTCAAAATCTGTATGAATTACCCCAGCAGCTTGAGGCGCTGTAGCATTTTGTTTAACTGTCCATGCGCGAACTTCTTTAACACCTGCGGTGAAATAGGTTTGCAAGTGAAGTAATGAATAACCAGCATTGATAACACGATTAAGGCCAGGTTCTTCTAAACCTAAATCAGCCATAAATTCAACGCGGTCTTCATCATCCATTTCAGATAATTCACTTTCAATCTCAGCACAAACAGCAACAACTATTGCACCTTCAGCATCAGCTATTTTTTGTACTTCATCAAGATAGGGGTTGTTTTCAAAGCCATCATCATTGACATTAGCTATATACATTGTCGGTTTGATGGTTAAAAAATTTAAGTAATCAACAGCTGCTTTTTCTTCTTTAGATAATTCTAATGAACGAACCATATGGCCGTCTTCAACATGTTTTAATATTTTTTCTAATACAGGCATTTCAAATTTAGCGTCTTTATCTCCACCTTTAGCTTTTTTGGCTAAACGAAAAATAGCACGCTCTGCTGTGTCCATATCTGATAAAGCTAATTCAGTATTGATAACATCGATGTCATCAGCAGGACTTACCTTATTTGCAACATGAATAATATTGTCATTATCAAAACAACGTACGACATGGCCAATCGCGTCCGTTTCTCTAATATTCGCAAGAAATTTATTTCCTAATCCTTCACCTTTGGATGCACCAGCAACTAAACCTGCAATATCAACAAATTCCATCGTTGTCGCGAGCACACGTTCTGGTTTTACAATAGCAGAAAGTTGATCAAGACGAGGATCAGGTACGGGTACTACACCGGTATTTGGTTCAATAGTACAAAAAGGGAAGTTAGCAGCTTCAATGCCTGCTTTAGTGAGTGCGTTAAATAAAGTTGATTTTCCAACGTTGGGTAAGCCAACGATGCCACATTTAAATCCCATAATTTTTACCTGTCTTTGTTGGTGTGAAATTTGATTGTTACGACAATAGTGATTGTCAAAATAAATTCTGAGCTACATGCCTTTAAATGCATGTAAACGTTGTTGAGCTTTCTTCAATCCATCGGTTTGCCAGATTTCAAAGCAACGGCTTGCTTCATCAATGGCGCTTTCAATAAGGTTTTGTTCATTTTGCGGTGCTTTGCCTAATACATGGCCGGTAACTTTATCTCGATGGCCTGGATGACCTATGCCAATACGCAAACGATGGAATTCTCTATTATTTGCCATCCGGGCAATAATATCTTTTAACCCGTTGTGTCCGCCATGACCACCACCTTGTTTTATTTTTATGGTACCAGGGGGCATATCTAATTCATCATGTGCTATGAGAATGTTATCTACACAAATACGGAAAAAATTTGCTAAAGGTGCTACAGACTGACCACTTCTATTCATGAAGGTGGTAGGGATTAATAGGTGAACAAGTTCGCCACCGATTAGACCTTTACCATAAAGTCCAGCGTACTTTTTTTCAGGGCGGAGAGATATATTATTGCGCTGTGCTAGTTCTTCTACAAACCAAACACCGGCATTGTGACGTGTTTTTGTATATTCGGGGCCAGGATTCCCTAGCCCCGCAATCAACTTAATAGTCATATTAACTATTCATCTTTAAGTTAAATAGCTAACTGAATAAAGTATGATTATTCAGCTGAACCATCTTCAGGGGCTGCAGGTGCTACAGGTGCTGAAGTATCTTCATCTTCATCGCTTTGAACTTTAGCTGCATTAGCTGTAACAACAGCTTGATCATGAGCTTCGCCTTTAGCTAATTCATCAGATGTTACGCCTTTAGGCAATTTAACGTCTGATAAATGTAGTGTTTGACCAACTTCTAAATCAGCTACGTCAACTTCAATAAACTCAGGTAAGTCTTTTGGTAAACAAGAAATTGCTATTTCTGTTATATGATGAGCTACAGAAGCGCCAAGTTTAACAACATTCTCTTCGTTAAGGAAGTGAATTGGGGCGTTTGTGTGGATAGCATGATTTGCATCGATACGAATGAAATCTAAATGCATAATGATATGCTTGAACGGATGACGTTGCATGTCTTTGATCAGACACTCAACTGGCTTTCCGTCAACATTCAACGTTAATACGTGTGAATAGAATGCTTCTTCTTGTTGAGCACGGAAAACATTTTTGTGCTCTAAAGTTAAAGAAACAGGTTCTTTGCCTTCACCGTAAAGGATCGCTGGAACTTTATTCGCGTGACGTAGGCGGCGGCTCGCACCTTTCCCTAAATCTGTACGAACTTCAGCATCCAAAGTAAATAAATCAGTCATGATATATACTCTTATATTATATAAAAAAATTAAATCTTGTTTTTTGCGACCAAAAACAAGGATGTTTGCTTTTTTGAACTATTTAAATAATCAGAGATGAAAATTTGTTAGATAAAAAAGGCGCGGCATAATAACACTAGCGGTAATGTAAAGCTATTGATAATCACTTTAGAATTATAAAAATATAACAAAAAAACAATAAAAAAAGCAGATATGTAGATAATATCTGCTTTGGTTTAACGCTTTTTAGTTAAAAGCTATTATTGATCGAACATCGCCGAAATAGACTCTTCGTTACAAACACGGCGAATGGCTTCACTTAACATGCCACTCAAGGTTAATTGACGAACCATTTTAAGGCTTTGAATTTCTTTTGATAATGGAATTGAATCGGTCACAACAACCTCATCAATCACTGAGTTTTTAAGATTTTCAGCAGCATTACCTGATAAAACTGGGTGGGTTGCATAAGCAATAACACGTTTTGCGCCATGTTCTTTTAATGCTTCCGCAGCTTTTGCTAATGTGCCACCAGTGTCAATCATATCATCAACAATAATACAATCTCGGTCTTTCACATCACCAATAATATGCATTACTTGAGCAACGTTAGCTTTCGGACGACGTTTATCAATAATAGCTAAATCAGCATCATCTAATAATTTTGCGACTGCACGAGCACGAACAACACCACCTATATCAGGAGAAACTACTACCGGATTGTTTAATTCACGGTTTTTCATATCTTCTAATAAAATTGGAGTACCAAATGCATTATCAACAGGAACATCGAAAAAGCCTTGAATCTGCTCTGCGTGTAAATCAACCGTTAAGACACGGTCAACACCAACACTTGATAAGAAATCAGCAACTACCTTTGCTGTGATTGGTACACGAGCACTACGTACACGTCTGTCTTGGCGAGCATAACCAAAATATGGAATAACGGCTGTAATTCTTCCTGCTGATGCGCGACGAAATGCGTCAATCATCACAATCAATTCCATTAGGTTATTGTTTGTTGGTGCACAGGTTGATTGAATAATAAAAACATCGCTGCCGCGAACATTTTCATTAATTTCAAAACTTATTTCACCATCGCTAAAACTGCCAATTTTGGCTTCGCCTAAGGTAATATATAAGCGATTTGCAATTTGTTTGGCCAGTTCAGGGGTGGCATTACCCGCAAAAATCTTCATGTCAGGCACAGTCAGTTCCTCAGAAACTTTTGACATTAATAGTAGTAGTTAAAATAAACACTAGTAGAGCGAATTCATTCTAACAAATTATTTGATTCGTTATTTGTCTATACTTTCGATAACAGAAGTCAATGGTGATTTATTTAGGCCTTGTGCAACAAAAGATTCTATTCCCGAAGGAAGTTTTTTTTGTATCTCACATGCCTTTTTTTCACTAGGAAAACGTGAAAAAACACACGCACCGGTTCCTGTCATTCTAGACGGTGCGTATTCTATCAACCAAGCTAGTAGGTTGGCAACCTCATCGTAATGATTAATTACCATAGTTTGGCAATCGTTATGATATATTTCGTCTTTAAATAAATCTGTGTCGCAATATGTTTTGCTAAAATCGTCACATGCAAGTTTAGCTGTGTTTCTAGGTAAATCAGATGAAGTAAAAACACTAGCTGTTGAAATACTAACTTTGGGTTTGCATACCAAATACCAAGACTCTCTAGGTTCTACAGCAGTTAGCTGTTCACCTATACCTCGGGCAAAGGCGGCAAATCCGTGAACAAATATAGGGATATCTGCACCTAAGTTCAAACCAAATTCAGCCAGCTGCACAGTAGAATAATTGCAGTCCCAAAGTGAGTTTAGCGCTACTAATATTGTTGCAGCATTTGATGAGCCACCGCCCAAACCACCCCCCATAGGTAATTTTTTCTTAATGCGTATTTTTGCGCCGAGTGGTTTTGATGAGGCGGTACTTTTCTTAAGCATTTCCCTCTGGAGTAATCGTGCAGCTTTTACAATTAAATTATCTTCATTGCATACTCCATCAATGGGAGTTAATAGGTCTATATCTGAACCTTCAGTCACCAATATTTCAATGGTGTCACTATAATCTAAAAATTGAAATAAGGTCTCTAGCTCATGATAACCATCTATTCGTTGACCAACTACATGTAAAAACAAGTTAAGTTTTGCAGGGGAAGGAAATTTCAAGAAGTTTTTTTTGTTTTTATTCATGTGTGTTTACTTAAATTCAGGTAACTATAAGAAGCTAAAATAAAAATTAATCAGCCGTTCAATCCGTTGGTCAATTAATTGTTCAATTTGTAAAAGACCAGTTTTTAACCGCTACCTTTATTAGTAGAGCATCTTTTTTAATCGTAAATTTGGTTGCCATTTTAATGCCATTGAAATCTTTATAATTTTTGTAATTAATTTGCCAAATAGAATTACGATAGTAACTTGACATACTTTCAGGTAACTGTGTTTTTTCATCAAGTTGAAGTTCATCGTCTATATTATATGGCAAACCTTTTAACCAAAAAGTTAATGCTTCAGTAGGTAGAGTAAGACCTGTAAGAGCGTATATTAATTGTGATAAATTAGTGCCTCGGTACTCTTTACCATCAACTTTAATTAAATGTTCATGTTGATTAGACTTCAAGTGAAGAACATTAATGCCTAAGTAGCTAGTCAAGTTTAATTCTTGCGTTTGTTTTTTTTCGTTAACTTGCCAAATGATAGAGGCGCTTTCACGTTTATCTTTATCGTCATTTATTTGTTGAATAAAAGCTATTTTGCCCTTTAGTTGCCACTTTTTACTTTTTAGTAATTTTTTGCTTCTTTGCTCTAATGTGACTAATTGAGTGTTATCTTCTGATGAAATCTTAGGCTTTGTAGCACAGCCTGATAACAAGATGCTGGTCACTAAAGAAATGTTTAAGAATAAGTTGAATAATGGAGTGTGTTTATTTGTCATTTTTTATAGTACCACTAAAATAGATAAGTATTGGAACACAGCAACTTACGCAATTCAACTTCTGAAATCTCTTATTCTTGTACCAATTCTAATTGTTAATGTCTTTAAATTACTTAAGATATTTTGTAAAATGGTATCTCTTTTAGTGATTTTTATCACAGATCATATTTTAAAAGCCGAGCTTGCATTATACTTGCTCTGTTAATAAGTAAAATATCAATAGGTTTATTACATTGTCCATAGTTGCTGTTGGAATTAATCACAAAACTGCTCCTGTCGCGGTAAGAGAGAAAATCTCTTTTAATCCCGATAGGCTTTCTGTTGCGTTACAAGAAATGTTATCGGTAGTGCAATGCCGTGAAGTTGCTATTTTATCTACCTGTAATAGAACTGAACTTTATATTGTTCAAGATGGTGACGTTAAGTTAACTCAAGAGCGTATAGTGCAATGGCTAGAAAGTTATCACAATGTTCCTGCTTCTATTATTTTACCAAGTCTTTATTGGCATAAAGATCAACAAGCCGTTAACCATATGATGCGAGTTGCTTGTGGTCTTGACTCTTTAGTTTTAGGTGAACCACAGATTTTGGGACAAATGAAACAAGCCTACAGTCAAGCAAAAGCAGCTGGCTCTATGGCATTGGTGATGGACAGATTGTTTCAGCGTACTTTTGGTGTAGCTAAACAAGTACGCACAGAGACTGAAATTGGTGCTAATGCTGTTTCTGTCGCTTTTGCTAGTGTGAATTTAGCTAAGCATATCTTTGCAAATCTAAATAAAACCAAAGTGTTACTTGTAGGTGCTGGTGAAACTATTGAACTTGTCGCCAAGCATTTATATGAAAATAATGTTGGTAAAATCACAGTTGCTAATCGCACAATCGAGCGCGCTGAAAAAATGGCAAAACAAATTGGTGCTGAAGTTATTACTTTAGCGCAAATTCCTGAGCACATGAGTCATGTCGATATTGTTATTAGCTCAACAGGCTCTACTTTACCTATTATAGGTAAAGGCATGGTAGAGCAAGCATTAACTAAACGTCGTCATCAACCTATTTTTATGGTTGATTTAGCTGTACCTCGAGATATTGAAGAACAAGTTGGCGATTTAGATGATGTGTTTTTATATACCGTTGATGACTTACAAAGTATTATTGCACAAAATTTAGAAAACCGTCGTAAAGCCGCTGTTGAAGCCGAAAGTATTGTTAAAAATCAATCAGGAAGCTTTATGTCATGGCTTCGAGGCTTAAATACTCAAGATACTGTTGTTAACTTTAGAAAGCAGTGTTTAAGTGAACGAGATCAATTGCTTGAAAAGGCATTGATACAATTAAAAAATGGTAAAAATTCAGAAGCAGTTATTGGTGAACTAGCCACTAAGTTAACCAATAAATTTATGCATGCGCCTACTAGTGCTTTACAATCTGCTGCTCAAGGTGGCGAATTAGATAAGTTAATTTATCTTCGTGATATTTTCAATATAGACAGCTCAGATTAAAGCCATCAGCAAAATTTCTTTTGTCATTGAAGAATAGTCGAACCTTAGACTATGTAAATATTGCTATTGTGCTAGAATAGCGGCAGTTTAGTTTTCCTAGTTTAATTACACCTCTAAAAGAAAGATTATTTTAATGAAACCGTCCGTTTATCAAAAACTTGAAGCTTTAGTTGAGCGCTTTGAAGAAGTTCAAGCCTTATTATCAGATCCTGAAACTATTGCTGATCAAGAAAAGTTTCGTGCTTTATCTCAAGAATTTAAACGTCTGGACGAAGTTACTTCAGTGTTTAAAAACTACCAAAATGCAGAAGATGATTTTGCTACCGCAGAATTAATGCTCAAAGATGATGATCCTGATATGCGAGAAATGGCACAGGAAGAATTTAAAGAGTCTAAAAAAGCTGTGGCTATTTTAGCTGATGAATTACAAGTTTTATTATTGCCGCGAGACCCGAATGACGATAATAATTGCTTTGTCGAAATTCGCGCAGGTGCTGGTGGTGATGAAGCCGCCATTTTTGTAGGTGATTTATTTAGAATGTATAGCCGTTACGCTGAAAAGCAAGGTTGGAAAATTGAAGTAATGAATTCTAACGAAAGTGAGCAGGGCGGTTATAAAGAATTGATTATGAAAATCAATGGTGAAGGTGTGTTCGGTCAAATGAAATTTGAATCAGGCGGTCATCGTGTGCAACGTGTACCGGAAACTGAATCTCAAGGTCGTGTGCACACTTCAGCTTGTACTGTCGTTGTTATGCCTGAAATTCCAGAATCACAAGCGATTGAAATAAATAAGGCTGATTTAAAAGTAGATACTTTCCGCGCATCAGGAGCAGGTGGTCAACATGTTAACAAAACTGATTCTGCTATTCGTATTACCCATATTCCAACAGGTGTAGTTGTTGAGTGTCAAGAACAACGTTCACAGCATAAAAACCGTGCCCAAGCTATGTCTGTTCTGCAGGCTCGATTACAACAAGCAGAAGATGAAAAACGTCGTAGTGAAGAAGAATCATCTCGTCGTAACCTAGTAGCAAGTGGCGATCGTTCTGAGCGCATTCGTACATATAACTTCCCACAAGGACGTATGAGTGATCACCGCATAAACTTAACGCTTTATCGTTTAAATGAAATTATGGAAGGTAGTTTGCAATTGATCATGGAGCCAATCATGCAAGAGAATCAAGCAGACTTATTGGCTGAGCTAGCCGAGCAACACTAATCTGTGAATAATTATTTGCATTCACAGCTTCGATTAATTGGTGATAATTCAATTGCCAATTTAATTAATCAAGGGAAAAAACTGTTAGAAACTGGCTCTGATAGCGCAAAGCTTGATGTAGAAATTCTGTTATGTTTAGTGCTTGATAAAGAACGTAGTTACTTGATGACCTGGCCTGAAAAAATGCTCAGTGATGAACAATTGCACCATTTTTTACCACTGTTAATTCGCCGTATTCAAGGGGAGCCTATCGCTTATATCACCGGAATAAAAGAGTTTTGGTCACTACCATTAGCGGTATCTAAAGCGACACTTATTCCTCGTCCAGACACTGAAACATTAATTGAATTGGTGCTTGAACAGTATAAGGATAGTAAAAATATCAGTTGTCTTGATTTAGGCACAGGCACTGGTGCTATTGCATTAGCATTAGCAAGTGAAAATCCAACATGGAAAATTGATGCCATTGATTTTAACGTAGAAGCTGTGCAACTTGCACAACGTAATGCTAAAAACTGTAAATTAGCGCATGTTAATATTTTTCAAAGTGATTGGTTTGCTCAGGTGGATACACAGAAAAAGTTTGATTTAATTGTTTCAAATCCGCCATATATTGACTGCGAAGATATAAATTTAAACCAAGGTGATGTTCGTTTTGAGCCTGCATCAGCACTTGTTGCCAGAGATAATGGTTTAGCTGATATAAAACATATTGCTGATATGGCTCGCAGTTTTCTAACTGCCCAAGGTCAGTTGTTTTTTGAGCATGGCTTTGAACAAGGGGATGCCGTTCGCAGTATATTATTAACGTTAGGATTTGAAGCCGCTCAAACAAAGCAAGATTTAAATGGCCATGATCGTATTACTTGGGCTGTTTTGCCTTAACAATAAACGAATTAAAATAATGGTAACAGGAGTTAACAGTGTTTAAACACCTACATATGACCTTAGCTGTACTTAGTATTAGCTTATTTACTTTACGTTTTGTTTGGACTTTAGCTAATTCAGCTAAGTTACAAGCAAAATGGGTAAAAATCACTCCGCATATTGTTGATACTTTTTTATTAACAATAGGTGTAATAATGGCTGTGCAATATTCAATGAACCCAATCGAACAATTATGGCTAGGGGAAAAGTTATTAGCGATACTCGCTTATATTTTTACTGGTTACTATACGTTAAAGCTTGCCCGAAATAAGCTTATGCAAATCATCGGCTACTTAGGAGCTATGGGATGGGTTATGTTGATTGTTCGGCTAGCTATGACGCGTGAACCACTATTTTTCTTATAACTATCAAAATATAATAATTACTAATTAATTAAAATTTATGAATACATTGTTACTTTCCGAACTTCAATCGCAAGAAAAAGATTTATTACAAACGCTGGTGTTGCTTGAAGAATATATATTTCAAGCAAACCTATCTGAGAAGGAAGCTGATGATATTGAGCCATCGCTTGATAGTTTAGAAATTATTATCGAGCAGTGTCAAGCCGTTATAGCGGAAATTGAATCACCATTAGATCAAGCTGAAATATTAATGAATGAGCTGTTTTATCAGCACCTTTTTATTGATAAGCATAAAGCTAATTGGCCGATAAGTTCTTTTCTAGTTGCTTTTAGTTTAAATCAACGTTTAATGTCACCTATAGTAAAAGCTGTGCTTGTGTGTGAAATTACCAATGCCTGTGGTTTTAGCTCGGATTTGGTGTTTGTACCAAATAAAGTAATGGTTCGCCTTTGCTGTGATGAACAATATGCCATTATCTTTGATGCTGTAACAGGAGAGTCATTAGATTGGCATGAGCTTGATTTACGTCTTGATGAGCTTGAGGGCGATCCCAGTCAGCATGAATTTGCTAGTATGAATAGACAAGCAATTATAGTTGAATACTTGAGCTCATTAAAGAATGCTTTAATTCGTGAAAAAGCATTTGAGAAAGCATTATTGTGTGTTGATTTAATCTTATCATTAAACCCTGATGATCCATTGCAACGTCGAGATCGTGGTTTTTTGCTTCACCAGCTAGATTGCTTTAAAGTGGCAGTTGATGATTATCGTTATTTTGTTGAAAAATGCCCAACCGATCCAGCAGCACAGTTATTGAAAATTCAACTTGATAGCATAACGTTAAGTGAACCCACCTTTCATTGAGATATATTTATTTAAATAATTCATATAATAGGAAAATAGATGTCAGCACCGTTGATCACTAATGATGCAACCGTATTAGGTTTACTTGCATTAATTTTGGGCTTTGTTTTTTATAGTTCAAACAGCCAGCATCCCGTTTGGAAGAAGTTTTACCAATATGTACCAGCATTACTCATATGCTACTTATTGCCGTCATTATTAAACACATTTGGCATTGTTAGTGCGGAAGTGAGCCAAGTTGATGACGTAGCAAAGTATTATTTACTGCCTGCTTGTTTGGTTTTATTAACATTAAGTATTGATCTTAAAGCTATTTCAGCATTAGGCAATAAAGCTATTATTATGTTTCTTACGGGTACGGTTGGTGTCGTTATTGGAGGACCAATCGCGTTGTTAACTATATCTGTGATTTGGCCTGAATTACTTGGTGTAACTGGCCCTGAAGCTGTATGGCGTGGTATGGCAGCATTAGCAGGAAGCTGGATTGGCGGCGGAGCAAACATGCTTGCTATGAAAGAAATTTATGGCGCTGATGGTAAAATATTCACTATTATGGTGACTGTTGATATTGTCGTTGCCAATCTATGGATGGCCTGTCTTCTTTATTTTGCTGCTAACCATAAACGTATCGATGCTAAAAGTGGTGCCGACACTTCGGGAATTGATAGATTAATTGATAAAGTTGAAGCTTTTGAGCGAGATCACGCTAGACGGCCAGAGCTGAAAGATTTTATATTTATTATAGCAATAGCTTTTGGTGCAGCAGGTTTTGCGCATTTGGCCGCTGACTTTTTGGTGCCATTCTTTAAAATTAACTACCCTGAATTAGAAAAGTTTAGTCTGCATAGTAAGTTGTTTTGGATTATTGTTTTAGTTACAACGATGGGTTTAATATTGTCTTTTACTAAAGTTAGACAATTAGAAGCTGTTGGTGCATCAAAAGTGGGCAGTAGTTTTCTTTATATATTAGTAGCAACTATTGGTTTGCACATGGATGTTACACAAATAGTTGAAGCACCAAAATATGTTGTTATCGGTTTAATATGGATGGCAGTACATGTGGTATTACTTTTCATTGTTGGTCGAATGATTAAAGCACCAATATTTTATTTAGCGGTTGGTAGTAAAGCTAATATTGGTGGCGCAGCATCTGCACCTGTTATTGCTTCAGCATTTCATCCATCATTAGCACCGGTTGGAGTATTATTAGCGGTATTAGGCTATGCACTTGGTACCTACATGGCTTGGTTATGTGGACAACTTTTAAGAATTATTGGAAGCTAACGTTTTTTATTAGGAAAGATTATGACAATTAAATCAGTTATCGTTAGTGGTATTGAAGTTGCCAATAACAAACCGTTTGTTTTATTTGGCGGTATGAATGTGCTTGAATCACGCGACTTAGCAATGAAAATTGCAGAGCACTATGTTGAAGTAACGCAAAAACTAAATATTCCTTATGTTTTCAAAGCATCCTTTGACAAAGCTAATCGTTCCTCTGTTCATTCATATAGAGGGCCAGGGTTAGATGAAGGATTAAAAATATTTGAAGAGATAAAAACAACGTTTAACGTGCCAATTATCACTGACGTTCATGAACCCTACCAAGCACAACCAGTAAGCGAAGTGGTTGATGTTATTCAATTGCCTGCTTTTCTTGCCCGACAAACTGATTTAGTTGTTGCTATGGCTAAAACAGGCGCAGTGATAAATGTAAAAAAACCTCAATTTTTAGCTGCTCATGAAATGAAACATATTATTAATAAGTTTAGTGAAGCAGGTAACGAAAATATCATTCTTTGTGAGCGTGGTAGCTGTTATGGCTACAATAACCTCGTGGTTGATATGTTAGCAATGGATGAAATGCGTAATTACGCACCTGTAATTTTTGATGCGACTCACGCATTGCAAAAACCAGGAGGGCGAAGTGATAGTGCTGACGGACGACGCGCACAAGCCGCTCAGTTAACACGTAGTGGTATGGCTATTGGTATCGCCGGTTTGTTTATTGAAGCGCATCCAGAACCTTCTAGCGCTAAGTGTGATGGCCCTTGTGCTTTACCACTTGATAAACTTGAACCTTATCTTGCTCAAATGAAAGCAATTGATGACTTAGTGAAAGAATTCGCCCCTTTGATAACAGATTAAAGAAGAGACAAGTTGTGGGTTTTGAAACACAATAGATAAAAAAGGGGCGCAATACTTATTGTATTGCGCCCCTTACTAATTTAAATGTGCGAGCATTTTATGTAATTAGTTTTATTCACCAATAAGCGTAGCTTTACTTATCGTAATTGCTTTGTTTGAATCAGCAGTTGTTCTTTCTTTCGCTATCATGTCTTTAGCTATATCTTGTGCTGAGTTAGGAGCCATAGTGATAGTTGAGAATGTCAAAGCTAAGTTAGCTTGTGCTTGGCTTATTAAGCTCTCTTGCATAACTGGTTCTGCTTTTAATAATTCAGTTGCTTGTGCAATTGAAGCGATGCCTGAAGCAAAATATGCCATTACTAAAGAAGTTGCCACAATAGCTAATTTGTATGAGTATGCGTTAGTATTTTTCATGTTTTTAATCCTGTTTTGACCTAATAATAAATGTTTTCGTTTATGCCATAATATGGGCTGATAGATTTATTAGGACCTTTTCTCGCGCTTGTTCTTTTTGGTAAAATATAAGTTGTGGGTTGGGGAACACAACTTATATCTATCTTTTCTAGAACGTTGAGATGATGTCCTTCATCTACGGAGGCTATAATACGTAACAAAGCAGAAAATTAAAAATGACAAATAATAATGTCATTCATTAGAAAAACTAATGAATAGTTGTTATGCTATAATCTTAACTGTTTATGCAGTGTATATATTTTTTTTTGAAAACTAATTAGGTGTAACTTGGCCAGTAGACTCCCACCATTAAACGCATTGCGCGCATTTGAAGCCTCAGCTAGGCAGTTGAGTTTTACCCGTGCAGCAGAAGAGTTATTTGTAACACAAGCCGCTGTTAGCCATCAAATAAAAGCATTAGAAGAACATTTAGGTATTAAAATGTTTATGCGAAAAAATCGTTCGTTGCTTTTAACCGAAGAAGGGCAGTCGTATTATCTCGATATAAAAGATATTTTTAATTCTCTACATGAAGCGACAGAGAAACTACTAGCACGTGGGGCAAAAGGAGCAATAACAGTAAGTTCACAAGCAAGTTTTGCCATCCAATGGCTAGTGCCTAGACTTAGTGCTTTCAATGCTTTACATCCAGATATAGATGTAAGAATAAAGGCTGTTGATCAAGCTGAAAATTCATTAACAGAAGACGTTGATGTTGCCATTTATTATGGTCGAGGTAGCTGGCCTAACATTCATGCAGATAAATTACATACTGAGTACTTAATTCCTGTTTGTTCTCCTTTGCTTTTGCAAGAAGGTGCAGCTAGTGGCAAGCCGTCATTACTTACTTTAGATGACTTACAGCATCATACATTGCTACATGATACTTCTAGAAAAGACTGGAAACGCTGGTTTAAGCAAGTTGGGGTGAAAGGTGTAAATGTTAATCACGGACCTATTTTTAGTCACTCTGCTATGGTAGTACAGGCTGCTTTATATGGGCAAGGTGTTGCATTAGCCTATAGTGTGCTAGCTCAGCCTGATATTGACTCAGGTCGTTTGATTTGCCCGTTTAATGATGTGTTAGTCAGTAAAAATGCCTATTTTGTTGTTTGTCGTGAAGCTCAAAAGGATATTGGTAAAATAGAAGCTTTTAGAGACTGGTTACTTGATATGGTTGAAGCGGAACAAGAGCAAGTGAAAAATGGTCAAATAACTTAATGTCACTAATATCAAGAACAGGCTCGGATGAAAACTAAAATAGAAAACTATCTAATAAATAATATTGAAAACCCTATCGCACAGGTTATTTTTGCCCATGGCGCTGGGGCTGACATGCATCATGAGTTTATGGAGAAAATAACAACTTTATTTAATAAAGCTAATATTAATGTCTTAAGGTTTAATTTCCCTTATATGGATAAGCGTATTGCTTTAGGTAAGCGTTATCCACCTGACAGAATGCCTAAATTGATTGATTGCTATAAGGCAGTTATTAATGAATTTATAACAATCAACAATAATACAAAGGCGTTACCATTATTCATTGGTGGTAAATCAATGGGCTCTCGTGTAGCAGCAACACTTGCCAGTGATGATGAAACGTCAGAACTCATACAAGGTGTTTTTTGTTTTGGTTATCCTTTTCATCCTGCAAAAAAAACAGAAAAGCTTCGACTAGCACCATTACAAAATACACTCAAACCCATTTTTATAGCACAGGGAGAACGTGATACTTTAGGTTCAGAAGTTGAAATTACTGATTATGAAATATCAAATTTGTGTCAGTGTTTTTTCTTAGTTGATGGTGATCATAGCTTAAAGCCCAGGGTGAAATCTGGATTTTCACATTTGCAACATATGGAAAGTGCGGTGCATGCAATTACTCAATTCATTCAGGAAAATATTAATAATGCATAAAACTACACTGTATAATACCAGCATAGTAAAATATTTAATGATTTTTGTTGGCGTTAGTGGTTGCTTTTCTGTACTATTCGGCGCTTGGCTTGCTCATGGTGGACAAGCGTTACCTGTTAACGTGCAATCATCATTAAAAACAGCATTGCAATACCAGTTATTTCACACACTGGCTTTGTTGGCAATATTGATTTGGGTTATAACTAGCTTATCAGTTAAAGCCCCCTCTAAAATATTATTAGCTGCTTGTATCGGATTTTTGATCGGTATTTTGTGTTTTAGCGGCAGCATTTATATTAAAACAATTTTCAGTTTTCCTCTTATTGGCAAGCTGACACCATTTGGCGGAATATCGCTGGCAGTTGCCTGGCTATTCTTGTCAATTGAAGGTAAAAACAACTTATGACTTCTATTGTATTGTATTGTAGACCGGGCTTTGAAAAAGATTGCGGAGCGGAAATTCAAGAAAAAGCAGCTTGGAACGAAATATATGGTTATTTGGAATTAAAAAAGAACCAAGGGTTGGTTTTTTTTCACTTGCACGAGCCAGATCATGGAGAAGCATTACTAAAAAAACTTCCGCTTAAACGTCTTATTTTTACTCGTCAATGGTTTGTAACTTTGACAGAAAAAATTGAGCTGCCAGATTACAATCGTGTAGAAGCCATTGTTGAATCGCTTGGAAGTGAATGGCAGTATGATGATTTACGAATGGAAACACCTGATACTAATGACGGTAAAACATTGAGTAAGTTTTGTCGAAAATTAGCAGTACCATTGCGACAAGGATTACGTAAAGCAAAGATACTAACAGGAAAAAAGGATAATTTTGATGCAGAGAAAGGTGGTGCAGTGTTGCATGCACTTTTTTTATCTGGTCAAGAAGTTATATTAGGCTTTTCATTAGCACATAATAGCTCACCACACGTTATGGGGATACCGCGCCTTAAATTTCCAAGCCAAGCACCAAGTCGTTCCACGTTAAAACTTGATGAAGCTTTTCTATACTTCATTCCTCGAAATGAATGGGAACATCGTTTAACTTCTGGTATGAATGCTGTCGACTTAGGCTCAGCGCCTGGCGGATGGACCTATCAACTTGTACGCCGAGGCATGATGGTTACAGCCATTGATAATGGTCCAATGGCGGAATCTTTAATGGAAACAGGGCAGGTTAAGCATAAGATGATGGATGGTTTTAAATATGTGCCGATGAAGAAAAATGTTTATTGGCTTGTTTGTGACATGATTGAAAAACCTCAACGTGTTGCTAAGCTAATGAGCGAGTGGTTATTAAACGGCCATTGTAAAGAGGCTATGTTTAACTTGAAGTTGCCAATGAAAGGGCGCTTTCAGCAAGTATCTGAAGACTTACAAAGTATTAAAGATGCTTTTAGTGAGCATAAAGTAAAGTATGAGTTATATGCTAAACATTTGTATTATGACCGTGAAGAAATTACCGTGCATGCGCGCTTATTGTCTCCAATTCCACAAGATAAAGATAACAAATAGAATGATGTAAATAATAAAGCGGCTAGTTAATAACTAGCCGCTTTATTATTGATTAGTGCTTGATTTTCAATAATTATAAACGATCAAGCAAGGCTTCGGTAAAATCAGTTGTGCCATGAGTACCACCTAAATCACGAGTTGTGCGGTCACCACTGGCGATAACATCAATTAAAGCATTTCTAATTTTATCCGCTTTATCGCTCATTTCTAAATATTCAAGCATTTGCAGTGCAGCTAAAATTACTGACGTAGGGTTAGCTAGATTTTTACCTGCTATATCTGGTGCACTACCGTGAACGGCTTCAAAAATCGCACAATCTTCACCAATGTTTGCACCAGGCGCCATGCCTAAGCCGCCAACTAAACCGGCACAAAGGTCTGATAAAATATCACCAAAAAGGTTAGTGGTAACAATAACGTCAAACTGTTCAGGGTTCATCACAAGCTGCATACAGCAGTTATCAACAATCATCTCAGTTGATTCAATTTCAGGATAACGCTTTGCAACTTCACGAGCAACTTTCAAAAATAAGCCTGAAGTTGACTTCAAAATGTTAGCTTTATGTACAGCTGTTACCTTTTTACGACCTTCTTTGCGAGCAGTTTCATAAGCAAAAGTTAAAATCTTTTCTGCGCCATCACGCGTAATAACACTCATAGCCTCTGCTTGTGTGCCGTCTTCTGAAACAACTTGACCAATACCTGAATACATACCTTGAGTGTTTTCACGTACTGTTAAAATATCAATGTTTTCATAACGTGCTTTAGTGCCTTTAAAAGACAATACAGGACGTAAATTTGCATACAATTTGAATTGCTTTCGTAAAGTAACATTAATTGAAGTGAAACCTTCACCAACAGGTGTTGTTAACGGTCCTTTTAAGGTGATCTTATTTTTTTCGATAAGATTCATAGTTTCTTGTGGTACCAATTCACCATGATTTTCTAACGCGGTTAAACCCGCATCAGCAAATTCATAATTAAAGTCACAACCTGCTTTATCTAAAACTTGTATTGTTGCCTCAATAATACTTGGGCCAATACCGTCGCCTGGAATTACTGTGATAGTTTGCTTGGTCATATTCTTTGCCTTGTGATAGAAGAGAGATTTTTAGCCATAAATAGCTAATAAAATAATTTAACTTTGCCTTTATTTATAACGCTTAAATCGCAGCTAAATGTTTATTTAGTGCATTTATGGTGCGCTTTATATCATGTAAGTGTTTGGTAAGCGAGCTTGAAAGCTTTTACCTTTAATTTCTTTATTATTGAAGACTTAGTGGAACGCTTTTATACAGTTTATCAAACAATTTTAGATGGTATCTTAGTCTGTATCAAGGTTACTTTAGTCTATACTTAAGCCTTTTAACAAACGCGTTAGGGATAGTTAAGCGATTAAAAAGTAAGTTTGACTTTTTAATCATAGCTTTCTTTTTATTGATTAGGGTATTAGCTAGTTAACATGTTGAAAATAAAAAATTATTGATAACTTTCAATGATTCCCCAATTTTTAGGATAATTGTCCCCTAAACCTATTTCCTTAAGGACTCCGTTTACAAAGAGTAAAAAGGTACATTCGTCTTGGGTGGTTATACCATCAGATTTAACGTGTTGGGTACGGTAAAACATCACTTGAAATTTATCATCAGCAATTTTTCGTGCTTCGGTAATATCAGGGCTGCCAAGTTGAGTAATTGCTTGCTCAAAGGTAAACTGTTCAAGTTGTAGCTTCGCTATAAACTGTCTGTTATAAGCCTCTCTGTCTTCCCATTGCATTTTATCAGGACTGTCATCGTAAAATGAAATGACGAGCAATACGAAAATTCCGTAAGCTGCTAGTGCAAGAAAGATGCGAGTAATAACCTTTTTATTCATTGATTTTCTCGAGTATAACTTTGCTTATATAAATTGTTAATGAAATGATAACCAGTTATGGGTTCGTTTTAAAGTGCTTGTTGATAATTTTGTGTATTGTTTTGCACAGACGTAGTTTGATTCAACCTAATATCTTTAAGATTAAAACCAAGAGGAATATTTTGCTTAAACGTGAGCAGTTTTCTACTTAATGCCATTTGTACATCATTAGCATTTAATTTTTCTTGAATAGATACTTTAATATCTTCACTTTTTAAAATAGCGCTGAGCGAACCGTGTTCATTCAGTAAACTTGCAGCAGTGATTTGTCCTATACCTGAAACTCCCGGGATTTTATTAGTATTGTCGCCTGTTAATGTCCATAGGTCGATTAATTGCGCTGGCTTTATATCAAATTTATTTTTAACGTAGTTTTCGTCTAAGTAACGACGGTTGAAGTAGTCATAAACATGAATGTTTGGGCTTAATAAAGGCAAGAAACCTTTGTCAGTAGAAACAATAGTAACATCCTGCCCATGTAGTGCCATTTTGGTTGCTAGTGTAGCAATAAGATCGTCAGCTTCATCTTCTTCAGATAACAATGAATCAACACCAAACTTGAAAAAAGCATCTTGAATATTGGGTAGCTCATTGGCCAAGTGAGCAGACATCTTTTTGCGGCCTTTTTTGTAGTCAGGATAAAGCTTGTAACGCCAACAAGGATTTTGACTATCAAATACAGCGAGTGCATGACTAGCTTGCAGATGCTTTAGTATATTTTCTAAAGCTTTGGTACAAGCTTGTTGCGTATTAAATAAAACTTGTTGTTGAGTTTTTTCTGCTAACTCACCGTCATGTTGATCTTTGCTTTGAACAAATGGACGCTCTTGTACCGCATAAATACGCCGGATCAAATTTAAGGCATCAATCAATACTAAATGAGCTGACACGTTTATTCCTCTATTACTTGATAGCAAGGTACATATTTACTTCCAGGTAATTTCATCCGTTGTTGACTAACGAATGACGCAAGCAATTTATCCATTAAGGACATAATTTTTTTCTCTCCTGATATTTGAAAAGGTCCATGTTCTCTAATTGCTTTTATACCGCCTGATTTTACATTGCCTGCAACAATACCAGAAAATACTCGACGTAAATTGGCAGCAAGCTCAGCTGTTGAAAGCTCGTGGCTAATACTTAATGCAGACATGTTTTTATGGTTTGGTTCAAATGGTTTTTGAAAATCATTTTCGATAACTAAAGACCAGTTGAAATGATAAGCGTCACCAGTTTCTTTTCGATAAGAAAGTACTTTTTCTAAAGTTTTTGCCATGACTTGAGCTACTTGTTCGGCATCATCAATAATTATTTTGTAAAGACTTTGTGCTTTTTTACCTAATGTTGCACCAATGAAAGCATCTATTTCACTAAAGTACTCACTTGCGCTATTTGGTCCAGTTAAAATAATAGGCAATATTTGGCTTTTATTTTCTTTGTTCAGCAAAATACCTAAGATGTAAAGTAGCTCTTCAGCGGTACCTGCGCCACCGGGGAAAATGATTATACCGTGTGATATCCTAACAAACGCTTCTAAACGCTTTTCAATATCTGGCATAATGATCAACTCATTGACTATTGCGTTAGGTGGCTCAGCTGCAATAATACTTGGTTCTGTTAAACCAAGGTATCTACCTTCTTTATTTCGTTGTTTAGCATGGCCAATGGTTGCTCCTTTCATTGGGCCTTTCATCGCTCCTGGACCACAACCTGTACAAATGTTAAAGCTGCGTAGTCCCAGCTGATATCCAACAGCTTTGGTGTATTTATATTCATTGTGCTTAATAGAGTGTCCGCCCCAACAGGTGACTAGGCGTGGCTCTGTTTCAGGTAAAATAGCATTGGCATTTCGCAATATGCCAAAAGTGGCGTCGGTTAAAGAATCAGGATAACAGTGCATATTCTGATAACTATTATTAATAAATAAGATGTCACGCAAAACAGCAGATAAATGTTCGCGAATGCCTCGAATTATTTTGCCATCAACAAAAGCGTGCTCAGGTGGGTTTTTAAGATCAATTTTGACACCACGTTCTCGTCTAAGAACTTCAATGGTAAAATCTTTATGCTGCTGATATATGAGCTCAGCATCATCAGTATGGCTACCTGCATTGAGTACAGCAAGAGAACAATTTCGATAGAGGTTGTAAAGATCGCTTGTAGATGATTGTTGCAGTTGATCTACTTCTGCTTGTGAAAGAATGTTCATATTTCCGACAGGGTTAAGCTGAGTATGCATATTGAACTCCTTTTATTGTTGCTTAACGACGACTTTACCAAGTGTTTAACTCATTTTGCTTTTAATTAATGATTAAAAATAAATAACTTGGTTTTTCCCTTGTGCTTTTGCCTTATACATAGCTTCATCTGCTCGTTCAAAAGCGGTATGGATATTGTCTTCTTTAGTAATATGTGTAGCACCTACCGATAAAGTAATACTTACCTTGTTATTTTTAAATTTAAAAGGTAAACGGGCAATGCTTTTATTTACTAAGTTTAGTTCTTTTATAAAATCAGCTTCTTTTTGGTTTGTAGAGATCAGTACAAACTCTTCGCCACCATAACGAGCAACAAAAGTATCCTTACTCACTTTCTTTTGTATTGTGTTGGCTATAACTTGTAATGTTTTATCACCGGCTGTGTGACCATAAGTATCATTGATCTTTTTAAAGTCATCTATATCAATAACAGCTAGTGCCAAATCAAAAGCTTTATGGTGAAAGCGAACCATTGATTGGGTGAAGTATTGGTCAAAAGCGGCGCGATTACTTAACTTGGTTAAAGCATCTTGCATACTTTTTCGTTGTTGATCGGCTAATTTCTCTTCAAATTGTTTACTCTGTTTTTCAAGTTTTTCAACTTTTTTTGCCATTTCACTTAATTGATTTGACAATGTTTGCTGATTTTTTTGTTCGAATTTTGTTTTCTTTTCTAATGTGTTAGCTATGCTGTTTAATTTACCATTTATATCAACTTTGACTTGATCAAGTGAAATAGCTTCTTTTACAGTACCAGTCATATCAAGCAACTGCTCTTGTAATTTCTCATTAATTTCATCGTTAGTGTTTTGTGCTTTTTTACACGTTGACAATGTTTTTTTAACTGCGTCTTGTACTGCTGTTAAGGTTTCATTTAACGTATTTAAAAAGCTCTTAGCACTATCTCGTTCACTTTGTAAATCAGCAGCTATAACATCAAATATTTCAATGAAATGTTGTAAAACATCATCATTTGTAGTGTCTTTTAACAGTTTTTTATTTATTGCTAACAACTCTTTGGTATGTTGAGTTGATAGGTGCAATTTATCCAAACATGATGATATTCGCTCTATAAGTACACTATTAACAGTTGATGATTTATCATCCGTCGCTATGTTAACTTGAGCGGGCTGTGGAATTGTAGTTAATAAACCATTATTTGGAGTATCTACTTTTGATTGTAAAGCGATTTTATAAAATTCTAGCAGTTGACTTATGCGAGGAACATATTGAGTTAAGCTATCTTTTGTTGATTGAGTTTCTTTTAATAACCCGCGTAATTTTCTACGTAAATCATCAGGTAAGCCATTTGCTTTTTGTAAATTCTGACCAGCATCATTAAGCTGTTTAAACAAATGAGTAATATTTTTCTCATTTGTCTCTGTGTTAATTTGTAATAATTTTGATATTTCGTTAATTTTTAATTCAATATCTGATACAGGCACTGATTTTATTAATAGACCCCGAAGTTGAGCAAAGCGGTTGTCTAACTTTACGTTGAGCCCTTTTGATATTTGAGATAATTTATTAATAAACTCTATTAACATGCTTGATTGAGCTTCAAAATCTTCTTCAAGCGATACTCTAGATGCTATTGCTGCATTAAGTTTACTTTGTAATGCTTCCGACTGGTTGTCAGCAACAGTTTTAGTACTCATATCTCAGGGAAATCCTTATTTTTTTTATTCTATCTACATTAAGCAATATTAACCTTACTATCATTTGATAACTTACAGTATTATCAAGTGTTATCAATAGTATTATTAGCAATAATGCATAAATATGTGAATATGTTGCCTTAATCGAGCTTTTTTTGCTTACTTAAAGTCGTTTATCTCGCTAAACTATAAAGATCTTATTTACCATCCTAAAGGAAGTTTAGTTGAACATGACTAAAATATCGTTTTTATTTCGAACGTTTTTAACACTTATTATTACTTTTTTTCTTACCTGCGTACAGGCTAATGTTTTAGTTGGCATAGCTATTGATGATCCTCAACATCATTATGCACAAATCGAGATAAACTTCGAAAAGTTTACTACAGAACAAGCGAGCTTTCATCTGCCTACTTGGCGAACGGGGAGGTATGAAATTTTAAATCTTGCTAATGGTATTCGTGAATTTACAGCCGTTGATAGCCAAGGTAATAAGCTTGAATGGAAAAAATCAGATAAAGATACTTGGCAAGTGCAAGGAACATTGAACAAAAAAATTCAGATAAGTTACCAAGTATATGCGAATCAATTAGGAAAAAGAACACGACATATTGATGATAGTCATGCCTTCATAGATGCTTCAACTGTTGTGATGTATAGCGATGATTTTCGTGATAACAAGCATATTGTTGATTTACACGTTCCTGCTACTTGGCGTAGCGTTTCTGGGCTTGAAACCGGTAAAAGTTCAAATGTTAATTCCCATCAGTTTATCGCAAAAAATTATGATGTTTTAGTTGATTCTCCTATTGAAACCGGTGTGAATGAACATCATAAATTTGTTATTGATGATCGTGAATATGAATTGGTTATTTGGGGGAAAGGTAATTATGATAGTGCTAAAATGGTTACTGACTTAAAAACATTAGTACAGCAAAGTAAACACATTTGGCAAGGTTATCCGTTTAAACGTTATGTCTTTATGGTACATGCTACAAGTGGTGCAAGAGGTGCTACTGAGCATTTAAATTCAACTATAATACAAACATCTCGCTTTAAGTTTGCAGAAAGGAAAGACTATTTACGATTTATTTCAACGGCTGCACATGAATTTGTACATACATGGAATGTTAAGCAATATCGTCCTAAGGGCCTAGTTCCTTACGATTATCAACAAGAAAATTATTCAACTTTACTTTGGTTGAGTGAGGGATCGACAAGTTATTTGCAAAACCAGTTATTACTTCGCGGTGATTTAATGTCGAGTAAAGAGTTTTTAGAAAGTTTAGCAAAACGCATTACGAGTTATATACACAAACCTGGAAGGCAAAGCCAAACGGTTGCACAAGCTAGCTTTAATAAGTGGCTAGAAGAGGGGGGTGATTATGATAAGAATCATAGTGTTAATATTTATTCAGAAGGTTTTTTAGTTTCTTGGTTGTTAGACTTTTCGATTATGGAAAAAACAGCGTTAGAGAAAAGTTACCGAGATGTACATAATACACTTTATCAAGACTATAAAATCCCTAAAGGCTTTGATGAAAAAGATCTGCTGACAATTTTAAAAGAGTTAACCAACGATGACTACCAACGTTGGTGGCAAGAAAATGTTCATGGCTATGCTAAAGTAGACTTTAATGAATTGTTAGCTAAAGCTGGTTTAACTATGTCTTATGGTGAAAAAGACAAATCAAAACAAATAGCTTGGGCAGGCATTAAAACTAAACAAGTTACTAATGGCTTGGAAATAACACAAGTTGAAAAAAATAGTCCAGCTTGGCAGATAGGTTTAACATTAGGCGATATTATTGTTGCTATCAATGATTTACGTATGGCTGATAAAGATTTAACGACAAGATTAAAAAACTTTAAGCCAAAAGATAGAATGAGTGTTACTTTTTTCCGTCGGGATGAACTAGTAACACGCATGGTTATTTTAGGTGAAATACCTAAAAGTAAATTAAAAGTTGTACCGTTAAAGGATGCGAGCGATGAACAAAAAGCATTCTTCAAACATTGGACAGGGATAGACTTTCCTAACAAAGAGGCTAATAAAAAAGACTGATTCTATAGTCACAAGGTTGTATCTTGTTGATCGAAACTCGAAACCTAAGTTATTGTCTTAACGTTCTACCCTGTGGAGCACATCTTATGTGTGTGCTCCTAAATGGGTTTATATCTAAACCTCCACGGCGGGTATATCGAGCAAATACTGTTAACTTATTTAGTTGGCAATATTCTTGAAGATCACAAAATATTCTCTCAACACATTGTTCATGAAACTCATTGTGTTGACGAAATGATATTAAATATTGTAATAAAACACTGTGATCTATCGCTGTTCCTTGATAGCTAATGTAAACACTCGCCCAGTCAGGTTGATTCGTGATTAAGCAATTAGATTTTAACAAATGACTCACAAGGTTTTCGTTTATTATTTCAGAAGATGAATTAACTTGTGCTTCTTCAAGAAGTTCAGCTTGGTATTGATAATTATTAACCGTTATATCTTCATTATCAATACAAGTAACATCTAGATTAGCCGATTTAATTGCCAGAGCAGCACATTGTTCAACAGTAAATAGCTTTACTTGTGCTTGAACGCCCGCTGTGGCAGATAAATCTCTGCATAATATTTTCTCAACATCCTCAAAATTAGAAAATTTACTTTGATTAAAGCTATTTAAATACAGTTTGAATGATTTTGACTCAACTAAATTAGGACTCGTACAAGCAAAGCGAAATTCTGCCACGGCTACAACGGGTTTTCCTTTGTTATTTAACCAAGATAACTCATAACCATACCAAACATCTTCACCAATAAAAGGTAAAGTATCTCCAGCTAATGATAAGTCATTTCTATTTAAGCTTCTTGGTACCGCTTGCAATAAATTTGGGTTATATTCACTACAATATTCGGTAGTTTTGCCAAGCGTTAGATCGCTAAGCTCTTTTGAGTTTTGGTAGATTGCCATAATTTTTTCTTTTGCTATGTGAAACTTTCACTACCTATTTTAAAGGATCTCTGAATTAGATGACATCATCAAATCAAGCTAAGACAAATTTAATAGACATTTTGCGACAATTTTCCAAACAATATGTAAATCAATATCAAGAGGAGCATTCACATTTACCTAAAATTGAACAAGATGATGAATGGTTATCTCCCTGCGAATTTTCTCATGAAACAGGTGTTATTGAACACACTTCTTTATCTACAGGCGAAGTTTTTTGGCAACCTGTCAATGTCGAAAAAGAACAAGAGTTAAATTTTGATAATGTTGAATCTGCCTTAGAGTTGACTTTGCATCCAGATATCAAAACATACTTTACTACTTTATACAGTGAAAGCCTTGATGCATCGTGCGAAGAAGGAAACTTGTCTTTATTGTTCGCTTGGAACAAAGATGATTTCCAGCGTTTACAGGAGAATTTAATCGGTCATATTTTAATGAAACAACGATTAAAGCAAAGTGAAACTGTTTTTTTTGCTGTTACAGATGAAGAAGATATGATTATTTCAATTGATAATGATACCGGCTCTGTGTGGGTTGAACGTGTCGGATGTGAGCCTCACAAACAATTAGCAAAATCATTAACCCAATTTATAAGTAAATTAACTCCCATAACAAACTGATTTAACTCTTCTGTTGTTGTATCAATTGTTTAACTAGAGTTTTTAACTCAAGTATTTCTTTTTTCATACTAGCCAATTCGTTATGCAGTTCATGCTCAAAAGAGTTTGTTCTAGTTGATGAATTGGCACTTTCTTTTTCAGTAATAATGTGTTTTTCATCTGGTAAAGCAATAAAGCTCGGCTCATGCTTCCAAGTTTTCAACGTTGATATAATTACAGGTAAAGGGACTTTTTTCTTTAGCTTAGTTTTGATCAACGCTACAGTCGGCTTATTACCTTTATTTGCTATTTGGTTAGCTAAGATTAAAATTTCATCATTTATTGTCATTTTGATTAATCGCTTCGTGGTATTAACTATATTTTAGCCAATGATACTACTCATGTCAGGTGCTATCTTAATTTATTTTATTTTATCTCATATAATCAAGTGCTTACAAAAATATTTTTATTGGTTTGTTTTTTGCTTTTAACACCATAGAAAAAGCATTTTTGAATATAATACTATTTGGAGTAAAACATGAAAAAATCACTAATGGCACTACTTGTTGCATTACCTTTAGCTTCAACCTTATCTGGTTGTGTTATTTCTGTTAATGATGGAGAGGTTGATCATTCGTTTATGAGTGATTGGGAAGATCGAACGTATAAAAACCGTAATACAATAGCCAAAATTCAATTGGGTTCAGCTTTTGTTGATATGCAAGAAAAGTTAGGTGTTGCAGATTTTTCAGAAACGTACACACATAATGAACAAACTATTCGTGTTTTATATTACCGAACTCAACGTAAGCATAAAGATGGTTTAACTACAAAAGATGAATGTACTTATTTAGAGTTTATTGATGGTGAATTAACCCAAACAGGTAATGGTGAAGCGTATAAAAGATTTTCTACAAGTTAATTTGAAATTTACACTAAGCTACTACAACTCTTTCTATAGAAATCAATTGGTACGATAGAATTTTGTACCAATTTATTCCCTCTCCTTAATTTATTTCTTATTAGTATTAAGAATCAATTCTATTTGCCTTTATTTTGAAAAAGCTGTTAAGGTGAATGTTCGGTTAAAAAAAATTATTGGAGAATTTGTATGTCTGAGGCTGTTTCGGTAGATAAAGAGCTTGATGTAAGGGCAACTTATCTTAGTGCAGAAGAATTAAAGTTAGCTGCTTCGTTGCTTTTTCAAGCCTATCACGATGATCCTGTTTTTTTAGATATTTTCAACAGCAATAAAGAAGGTTATGAACAAAGGTTAAGAGCATCGATAAGAGAAGAATTAAGTGCCTTCTGGCAAGCAAAGCAGCCTATGGTTGGTTTGTATCTTGGGGAATCTATGGTTGGTGTGGCTTGTTTGAATAGCCCTGATGATAGTGTTGGTAGTGAAAGGTTTTGGCACTGGCGTCTAAAGATGTTACTTACTGCAGGCTATTTTAGTACCAAGCAAATGATTGAAAAAGAACAGAAAGTCATTTCTGCTGTCCCCCTAGAAAAATTTCACATGTTGTCTTTTATTGCTATTCATCCTTTACATCAGCATCACGGTTTTGGTCATTATTTAATGGCAGCGGTTAATACCGTTCTTGAAGAACATGGTGATAGTGAAGGTGTAGCTGTATATGCAACATCAGGAAAATTTAGAGCTTTTTTTGAAGATGCAAATTATAAGTTTGTTACAGAGTTAACAGTTGGTAAAGTTTCTGGTGCCTTGATGGTTCATTATAGGGAATAGGCATTAATATCTATTCTTTACCTGTTATAACCTTAACTGGCTTAGTTATCGTTATCCGTATCTATTACGCTTGTACCAAAAAAATCTTCTGGTACAATCAGTTTCATTAATTTGTTTTTTAGGTAGTTAAACTAATATGGTTATAAAAGCTCAAAGCCCTGCCGGATTTGCCGAGCAATATATTGTTGAATCAATTTGGAATGGTGGTTTTCCACCTGGATCCATCTTACCAGCAGAGCGTGAATTATCAGAGCTAATTGGTGTAACCAGAACAACCCTTAGAGAAGTACTTCAACGTTTGGCCCGTGATGGTTGGTTAACGATAAAACATGGTAAGCCAACCAAAGTAAATAATTTTTGGGAGACTTCAAGCTTAAATATTTTAGAAACATTAGCTCAACTTGATCAAGAAGGTGTTCCAGACTTAGTTGATAACTTATTATCTGCACGTACTAACATTAGTGCAATTTATATACGTGGTGCAATAAAGAATAACCCAGAAAAAGCAATCGAATTACTCAGTGCTTATACTGATGTTGAAGATAATGGTGAAGCTTTTGCTGAGTTTGATTATAAATTAAACAAAGAGTTAGTAGTTGCTTCAGAAAATTCTATTTATTTACTTATCCTAAATGGTTTTAGAGGGCTGTACTCACGCATTGGTCGTTTATATTTTGCGCACCCAACTGGACGTGAAATATCTAGAACCTACTATCAAAAACTTATTGATTTAGCTAAAGAAAACCGTTTTGATGATTCAATTTTTGCGGTCCGTAAATATGGTATTGAATCAGGGAAGCTTTGGGCTGAATTAAAAGAAGATGTATTGAAAGAGCTCACTGAAGATTAACCACTTTTTTTTGTCTAGATTACATAAAAAAGCGACATTCAGTCGCTTTTTTTATGTTAACTCAATGCCAGTAAATCAGTGTTCAAATGTCAATGAAGATATATTTTCAAGAACAAGTTGCTTGATTGAGTAATCGTTTGTGTGTGATTAAAAGCAACGATGTTATTGGAATATTTTGTCCATTTACAATGATCACCTATTTATTTGTCTTGGTATTATTTCACTTGCAAATATGTCACTTACAACAGTTCTACTTGTCAGCTTCTTTATTTGGACATTGGGCAATAACTTCATCTTTTCCGTCTTTCTTTTCTTGAACAATTTTCACATCAAATTGCCACAAATAATGCAAATGTTTAAGTACCTCTGTTTTAGAATCTCCTAATTCAATATTATTGTGTGGTGTGTAACGTAAAGTTAAGGCGCGATCTCCTTCAACATTAGCATTAATTATTTGAATATTTACTTCTAAATTACTGAGATTGTATTGCTCTGCAAGCTTGTGTCTTATTTTTTTATAGCCTTGTTCATTATGTATTGCGCCTATTTCAACATAATTGTTTTGTCCATCATCATGAATATGAAATAGTTTAAAATCACGGATCAATTTTGGCGATAAATATTGGCTAATAAAACTTTCATCTTTAAAATTTTCCATAGCAAAATGTAAGGTATCTAGCCAATTACTGCCCGCAATGTCTGGAAAATATTCTTTATCTTCTTCTGTTGGATTTTCACAAATTCGCCTGATATCGATGAACATGTTAAAGCCTAAAGCATATGGGTTAATGCCGGAATAATATTTACTATTATATTCTTGTTGTGAAACTACATTGGTATGACTATGTAAAAATTCTAACATGAATTTATCAGTGACTAAGCCTTCATCATAAAGGTGGTTCAAAATAGTATAATGCCAAAAGCAAGCCCAACCTTCATTCATTACTTGAGTTTGCTTTTGAGGGTAAAAATATTGAGAGATTTTCCTAACGATTCTAACAATTTCGCGCTGCCAAGGTTTTAATAGGGGAGCATTTTTTTCAATAAAATAGAGAATGTTTTCTTGTGGCTCAGACGGAAATGTATTTTCATTTTTATTCGTACGTTCACTACTGTCAGGTACAGTGCGCCATAAAGTATTTACTTGAGACTGTAGATATTCCTCCCGCTCAGTTTGACGTTTAAGCTCCTCATCAAGAGAAATCTTTTGTGGTCTTTTATATCTATCAACCCCATGATTCATTAAGGCATGGCAAGCATCTAGTGTTGCTTCTACTTCATCTATACCATATCTGTCTTCGCATTTTGCAATATAGTTTTTAGCAAAAAGTAGATAATCAATAATGGAGCTCGCATCTGTCCATGATTTAAATAAATAATTTCCTTTGAAAAATGAATTATGTCCATAACAAGCATGTGCCATGACTAAGGCTTGCATAGGCATGGTATTCTCTTCCATTAAATAGGAAATACATGGACTAGAGTTAATCACTATTTCATAGGCTAATCCCATTTGTCCGCGTTTATATGTTTGCTCAGTTTGAATGAATTTTTTTCCAAAAGTCCAATGATTGTATCCTATGGGCATCCCAACACCAGCATAAGCATCCATCATTTGTTCTGCGGTAATTACCTCTATTTGATTAACATAAGTGTCTAGTCGATAAGATTTTGCAACACGAGCAATTTCAGTTTGGTATTTTTCTAATAATTCAAAGGTCCAGTCAGGACAATCATCCAATGGTGTTACTTTATTATTCTTTTTTTTATCTGTTGTTACCATAATTTCACCTATTCCTTTTCCCTCATACTTTTACGCAGCACTTTTAGTATTCTTTTTAAATAATTCCCTAAATACTGGGTATATATCTGAGACTTCTTTTATGTGTGCAGTAGCAAAGTTTGAATGTGAACTCATTAGTTGTTGATACTGTTGCCATAGTGTTTGATGGGCACGCTGAGTTATCTCTATATAACTGAAATAACGTGCTTTCGGGAGGATTTTATTAGCAAGCAATGACTTACATTGAGGGGAATCGTCAGCCCAGTTGTCACCATCTGATGCTTGCGCACCATAAATGTTCCATTGATTATCGTTGTAACGTTCATTAATAATTTTATCCATTAGCTCTAATGCGCTTGAGGCTATTGTTCCGCCTGTTTCTTGGGAATAAAAAAATTCATGTTCATCAACTTCTTTTGCTTGAGTATGGTGACGGATATAAACGACATCAATATTTTTATAAGTTCGACTTAAAAATAGATAAAGCAAAATATAAAAACGTTTTGCCATTTCTTTCGTTGCTTGATCCATTGAACCCGAGACATCCATTAAACAAAACATGACCGCTTTTGATGTAGGTACCGCTTGTTTGGCAAAATTTCGAAAACGCAAATCGAAGGTGTCAATAAAGGGAACCTTGGCAATTTTATTTTCTATCTCTGTTATTTTATTTTTAAGTTCTCGTTCTTCACTTATATGATCATGTTTGTCTTGGTTGAGTGCTGCTAATGTTTCTTTATACTCTTTTAACTTTTTTCTTTTTGATGCTGTCATTGCTATGCGTCTAGCAATAGAGCCTTGTAATGATTTAACAATGTCAATATTGGAAGGTACTCCTTCTGCGCAAAAACCTGAACGTACCGTCTTATACTCAATTAACTTGTCGAGCTGGTTTTTTTCTAAGTTGGGTAATTCCAAATCTTCAAAAAGCAGATTTAAATACTCTTCTTTAGAGATAGAAAAAGTAAAATCATCCTCACCTTCACCACTGTCACTAGCATCTCCTTGGCCACCTCCTTGTCCTTGTTGTTTAGGTGGCTTATTAATGCGATCGCCCGTGACAAATTGATCATTACCCGGATGCACTTTGTCACGAATACCGCCACTTCCTTGATGAAATACTGGCTCAGATAAGTCTTTTCTGGGAATAATAATACTCTCACCCGAATCAATATCAGTGACGCCACGTTTATTAATAGCGTCAGATACCGATTTTTTTATCTGTTTTTTATAACGTCTTAAAAAACGTTGACGATTAACAGTACTTTTATTTTTACTGTTAAGTCGTCTATCAATAAAATTTGCCATGGTGACTCCTAACCTCTTAACTAAAGTGTTTTACCTATTGGTTCTGAAGATAAACAACAATTTTTACTTAAAGAGATACTACTTAAGAAGACTTTCTTACGCGTAAATACCATTCAGACAACAGCCTAACTTGTTTTTGCGTGTACCCTTTACTCATCATACGTTCAACAAAATCATCATGTTTTTTCTGATCGTCTTTTGATGTTTTTGAATTAAAAGAAATAACGGGCAATAAGTCCTCTGTGTTTGAAAACATTTTTTTCTCAATTACTGTGCGTAATTTTTCATAACTGGTCCATAATGGATTTTTACCGTTATTATTGGCTTTTGCCCTTAAAACAAAATTAACTATTTCATTACGGAAATCCTTAGGATTACTTATACCCGCAGGCTTTTCTATTTTCTCTAACTCATCATTAAGAGACTGCCTATCAAATAACTGCCCCGTTTCTGCATCACGATATTCTTGGTCTTGAATCCAAAAATCTGCATAGGTAACGTAGCGATCGAAAATATTTTGACCGTACTCAGAGTATGACTCCAAGTAAGCTGTTTGAATTTCTTTACCAATAAACTCAACATATTGAGGAGTTAAGTAACCCTTAATGAACTCCATGCAGCGTTCAGCGGTTTCTTTAGGTAATTGTTCACGTTCTACTTGCTGCTCTAGTACATAGAATAAATGTACTGGATTTGCAGCAACTTCAACATTATCGAAATTAAAAACGCGAGATAATATTTTAAAAGCAAAACGTGTTGATAAACCTGACATACCTTCATCAATGCCGGCATAATCTTTATATTCTTGGTAAGATTTCGCTTTGGGATCGGTATCTTTCAACGTTTCACCATCATAAACACGCATTTTTGAATAGATGCTAGAATTATCAGGATCTTTTAAGCGTGACAGTACTGAAAATTTCGCCAATATTTCTAAGGTGTCAGGCGCACATTGCGCTGTTTTTAATTCACTGTGCTCAAGTAGTTTTTTATAAATATTAACTTCTTCCGAAACTCGCATGCAATAAGGTACTTTGACGATATAAACTCTATCTAAAAAGGCTTCGTTATTTTTGTTATTTCTAAAGGTTTGCCATTCAGACTCATTTGAATGCGCAAGTAAAATACCATTAAAAGGTAGGGCAGATAGGCCTTCAGTTGGATTGTAATTTCCTTCTTGGGTTGCCGTAAGTAAAGGGTGAAGCACCTTGATTGGTGCTTTAAACATTTCTACAAACTCCATTAACCCCTGATTTGCTCTACACAAAGCACCTGAATAACTATAGGCATCTGCATCGTTTTGTGCGAAATGCTCAAGTTGCCTTATATCCACTTTTCCTACTAAGGCTGAAATATCTTGGTTGTTATCATCACCTGGTTCAGTTTTAGCGATGGCAATTTGATCAAGAATAGAAGGATAAATTTTCACCACTTTAAACTTAGCTATATCACCTTTAAACTCATGTAGTCGCTTCGCTGCCCAAGGAGAAATTATACTGTGTAAGTATCGTGCAGGAATATTGAATTCCTCTTTTAATATCTTTCCATCTGAATGCACGTCGAATAAACAAAAGGGATGGTCGTTTACAGGGCTCCTTACACCGTCGGCACTTAATACATAAATAGGCTCTTGCTGCATTAACGCTTTAAGTTTTTCTGCTAATGATGATTTACCACCGCCCACAGGACCAAGTAAATATAAAATTTGTTTTTGTTCTTCTAAACCTTGAGAGGAGTGTTTAAGGTATGAGACTATTTGCTCTATTGCTTCTTCCATACCATAAAAATCTTTAAAAGCAGGGTATCTATTAATGACTCTATTTGAAAATATTCGGCTTAATCTGGGATCAGTTGCAGTATCGACCTCTTCAGGAGTGCCCATAGCACTTAGCAACCTTTCAGAGGCACTAGCATAGGCAAGCTTGTTGTCTTTACAAAGGGTTAAAAACTCCTGCACGCTAAACTCTTCTTCTTGAGCCTGTTCGTAACGTGCTTGATAATGTTGAAAAATAGTCATAATCATCTCCATAAGCTTGAGTTTAAAACTAACCAATAGTAAATTTTTTAAGTTCTACTTTAAGGTTAGTTGCTTTGGCTGATTTTGCTAATAAAAAATTGTAAATATATTCTGTTGCATTTTATAAAACATAAGTTAGATCAATTAATTGGTTACGCAGTGAGCTTATTTCAGTTATTTTAATTAAAAAATTGTTCAAATGTACAACTTTGCCTACACTTTTTCTATATATATGAAATATATCTGATTGACAATAACTAGAAAATTAATTTGAAAGACAATCAATCAACACGGAATTAGTTTGAAAAAAGCGCTGAAACAATTGCTAGCCCAATAAAATTTAATTGATCAAAACTAATTAAAAATATACCTCTGAAGAGCTTACAAGTGATAAATATATTTTAGTTTTTACTACGGCTAATCCCAGAGCTATAGGTTATGTAGCTGAAGGAAGTGTTGATGGTTCGGTGAAAGTGATTAAAACCTTTTAGTCTTGCATTACTCCTCTACTAATATAAAAAACGAGCATTTCAGCTCGTTTTATTATGCTACTTGAAGCTTGAAATTTACCCCAAGTTTGCTTGAGCAAAGTCCCAGTTGGCTAGAGCCCAAAATGCTTCCATATATTTAGGTCGCAAGTTACGATAATCAATATAATAGGCGTGCTCCCATAAATCGACTGTAAGCAGTGGTGTTACATTGCTATCAGTCAATGGCGTTGCAGCATTGGATGTATTTACAATCGCTAAACTGCCATCCGCATTTTTCACTAACCACGTCCAACTTGAGCCAAAATTATTAATTGCACTGTCGGTAAATTTTGCTTGAAAATCAGCAAAAGAACCGAAGCTAGCAATAATTGCATCAGCTAAATCACCTGTTGGTTCACCACCACCATTGGGGCTTAAGCTATTCCAATAGAAGGTATGATTCCATATTTGTGCAGCATTATTAAAAATACCAGCTGAGGAGGTTTTAACTATTTCTTCTAAAGATTTATCAGCAAACTCAGTGCCTTCAATAAATCCATTTAATTTTACAACGTAGGTATTGTGATGTTTGCCGTAATGAAATGATAATGTTTCAGCAGAAATATGCGGTTCTAAGGCATTTTGCTCATAAGGTAATGCAGGTAATTCAATTGCCATGGTGATCTCCAATTTCTTATCTTAAAAGGTATAGCCTTAAAAGTTACAGTGTATTTGTGAATAAAGAGTGTCTTTTCCAATAAAACTTGAGTAAAATACTCAAGTATTAAGTTTATACTATATTGAATACCTACTGTATAGAATTTCTTTAGCTATTTTGCAAGCGTGCAAAATTTATTTTAAGTATTTATTATATTGAATTGAAAAGTTAAGTTTTGCCTCCATTATATTTTTAATGTCAGCATTAACAAAAATCAACTCAGCATAATGAGTATTATTTTTAGAGGTTATTATGGAAACTATTGAACGCATTAAAGAACAAATTAGTGAAAATACTGTTTTACTATATATGAAAGGCTCGCCGAAATTACCAAGTTGTGGCTTCTCTTCTCAAGCATCTCAAGCCTTGATCTCATGTGATGAGAAGTTTGCCTATGTTGATATTTTACAAAACCCTGACATCAGAGCTGAATTACCAAAATATGCAGACTGGCCTACATTTCCACAACTTTGGGTTGAGGGAGAGTTAGTTGGTGGTTGTGATATTATTATAGAAATGTTTCAACAGGGTGAATTACAAACTCTAGTAAAAGAAGCAACAGCAAGAAATGCTTCTGAAGAGACAAGCGCAGAGTAATTTTTATCAGATAAATAAATTGAGTATTGAAATTTTTCAAATAAGCACAATAATAAGTTGCGGTTATTCATTTTTTCAATAACAATTCTTAATCATTAATAACAGAAAAAGGAGCACAGAATGAGCGTATTAGTTGGTCGTCCAGCACCAGATTTTACTGCAGCGGCAGTTTTAGGAAGTGGTGAAATTGTTGATACCTTTACTTTAAGTGAAGCAATTAAAGGAAAAAAGGCGGTAGTATTTTTCTATCCATTAGATTTTACTTTTGTATGTCCGTCTGAGCTTTTAGCTTTTGATCACCGTATGGAAGAATTCAAAAGCCGCGGCGTTGAAGTTATTGGTGTTTCTATCGATTCACAATTTTCTCACAACGCATGGCGTAACACTCCAGTAAACGATGGTGGTATTGGCCCAGTTCAATATACTTTAGTTGCTGATGTTAAACATGAAATTTGTCAAGCCTATGATGTTGAACATCCTGAAGCGGGTGTTGCATTTCGTGGTTCATTCTTGATTGATGAAGAAGGCAATGTTCGTCACCAAGTAGTGAATGATTTACCATTAGGTCGTAACGTTGATGAAATGATCCGCATGGTTGATGCATTACAATTTCACCAAGAACATGGTGAAGTTTGTCCAGCAGGTTGGAACAAAGGTGACAAAGGTATGACCGCTTCTCCAGATGGCGTTGCAGCTTACCTTACTGATAATGCCGATCAGCTATAAGTAGCGAGTTATTAGTTACAAGCTAATTTTTGCTTGTAATAACTGAAATGAAAAAAGGCTAGAGTTTTTGACTCTAGCCTTTTTTATTGAAGAAAATGCTACTCGTTACTCGCAACCGAGGCTAGCGGCCAACCGCCTAAATCATGCCATTTATTAACAATATGACAAAATAACTCTGCGGTTTTTTCAGTATCATAAAGTGCGGAATGCGCTTCACTGTTATTAAAGTCAATATTTGCAGTTTCACAGGCTTTAGCTAATACAGTTTGTCCTAAGGCAAGACCTGCTAGCGTAGTGGTATCAAAACTAACAAAAGCATGAAAAGGGCTACGCTTTATTTTACAACGAGTGGTGGCTGCGTTGAGAAATCCTAAATCAAAAGCTGCATTATGAGCAACAATAATCGCGCGTTGACAACCCGCAATTTTCATTTTTTTTCTCACTAATTTGAATAATGTTTTTAATGCTTCTTCTTCATCAACAGCGCCACGCAAAGGGTTTGTTGGATCAATACCCGTAAATTCCAGTGCTTTTGGCTCTAAGTTTGCACCTTCAAAAGGATGAACATTAAACTGTATAGTTTCATCAATTGATAGTTTTTCTGAGCTTTCATCAAGCGTTAAAACGGAGGCGGCAATTTCTAATAAAGCATCAGTTTGTGCATTAAAACCTGCGGTTTCCACATCGATAACTACAGGGAAGTAACCACGAAATCGCTGTGCTAAAAGTGGTTTGCTTTTTTCTTTATCTTCTTTTGCTTCTACAATATCTGACATATTATTACTTGAATTTTTGAGAGAAAATCTTGAAATTCAATTATCTCAGAAAATTACAGTAAACACGATAGCTATACCAAACAGATTAATTAGGATTGGTATCTTGTTTTACGTAGGGTCAAAATAGGACAATGTAGCCTCAGGAGGTTTTAACCAGCATAAATGGTTAATTAAAGTACTTAAGCTGAGATAAATTAGCGCAAAATTTACAACAAAGTGTTAAAGTAATTTAAGTTTGAGACGATACAACTAATGTCACTAATTAATTATGTTACAAACCACTATGAAAATATATTCTCCAAATGCATATAAATTGTTATTCTCATCATCATGCTTCGTGGCAATTTCTATAGCATTATTTTTTACGCTTGTTGCTGCTCAAGCGCAGGCTGGTATTCGTCAATATAGTGCAGATTTAAATAGTTCAAAATGGCAACTCGCCAATGATTCCCGCTTACAATGCACATTAGCCCATCAAATCCCCCATTATGGACAGGCGCGCTTTTCGGCTAAAGCAAGCCGTAAGCTCAATATGGAATTTGAACTTGATATGATGTTGTTACCTGATAGTTATTCTCTTGCTCAGGTTCGAAGTGAATCACCTAAGTGGCGTCCAGGTTATGGTGGCCGAGTGCTAGCTGATATGAAATTATATAAGCAATTTAACCCTAGTTTACCTAAGAAAGTTGCTTGGACTATGTTAAGCGAATTAGAGCAGGGCATGAGCCCAACTTTTTATTATAACGATTGGTATAGTAAGCAAGATGAAATTTCTGTTGGCTTATCAACAGCACGCTTTAAAAGTGCTTATCGAAACTTTGTTTCCTGTGTAGGAAATTTATTAAACTATAGTTTTGATGATATTGCCTATACCATATTAAATTATCAATCAAATAGTGACAAATTTACCAAAGCATCGCAACGACGTATTGATATGATCAAAGAGTATCTGAGTTTAGATCCTGAACTTGAGTTGGTACTGGTTGATGCCTACTCAGATAGTTATGGTGGCCGTTGGTCTAACTTTAAATTATCAGAACAACGAGCATTAAAAATACGTAATTATTTTGTTGAAAATGGCATTGATGCCAGTCGTATCGAAGCTAAAGGTTATGGTGAAAAACGTCATATTGCTTCAAATGATACAACCCTTGGTCGTGGTAAAAACCGTCGAGTAGTGATTCAAATGCAGAAGCTGTAGCTTAAGCATTACACTTAAGTTGTTTATAGTTACAAAAAACAACGTAAGTTAAGTGGATAAATTGTTGAATAGGCCTGTTGATTCGAAGTAATCTACAGGCCTATTTTTTTAGTTAAAGTTTTGTGAATTTTTTAAGGTAATCTAAATGAAAATTTTTAAGAGGTTTATATTGTTAGTTACATTAGCAATATCACCGTTAGTAACAGCGGCAATGCCAACAAACAACCAGGTATTAAATGACGCTTATACCTATGCTAATTATGATCAAGTAATTACTACACACCTTTATCTAGATTTAGCTGTCGATTTTGAACAGAAGGCGTTATCTGGTTTTGCTGAGTTATCATTGAAATGGCTTAGTGATACACCACAAAATGTAATTTTAGATACTCGTGATTTAATTGTTCATAAAATTCTTGCGCAAAATAACCAAGGACAATGGCAAAAAGTTAGTTTTCACCTTGCCAAACGCGATCATGTTTTGGGTTCTAAATTAACAATCAATACAAAATTTAAAGCGAAAAAATTGCGTGTTTATTATAACTCAACAGAAAAAGCCTCTGGATTACAATGGTTATCAGCGGAGCAAACAGCGGGTAAAAAGAAACCATTTTTGTTTAGCCAAAACCAGGCTATACATGCTCGTTCATGGATCCCGATTCAAGATACGCCAAGTGTTCGTGTAACATATGCAGCTCGAATTACGACAGACAAAGACTTATTAGCTGTGATGAGTGCTAATAATGAACCAGAGACAGCACGAGATGGTGATTATTTCTTTTCAATGCCGCAAGCTATTCCTGCTTATTTGATCGCTATAGGTGTAGGAGACTTACACTTTAAAGCGATGAGTCACCAAACGGGTATTTATGCGGAAACTAACATTTTAGATGCAGCAGCAGCTGAGTTTGATGATACTCAAGCAATGATTGATAAAGCTGAGGAAATGTATGGAAAATATCGCTGGGGTCGTTATGACTTATTAATACTGCCACCAAGCTTTCCTTTTGGCGGTATGGAAAACCCACGTTTATCATTTATCACACCAACGGTTATTGCAGGTGATAAAAGCTTAGTTAACTTAATCGCCCATGAGTTAGCTCACTCATGGTCTGGAAATTTAGTAACAAATGAAAGTTGGCGTGATCTATGGTTAAACGAAGGCTTCACCAGTTATGTTGAAAATCGCATTATGGAAGCTGTGTTTGGAAAAAACAGATCGACCATGGAACAAGCACTAGATGCACAAGGCTTAAATTATGAAATTGCTGAGTTAGCTCCAGGCGATACACAACTTTACATTGATTTGAAAGGTCGTGATCCTGATGATGCTTTTTCTGGTGTACCTTACACCAAAGGGCAATTGTTTTTAATTTATTTAGAGAAAAAGTTTGGCCGTGATCGTTTTGATGCATTCGTATTGGAATACTTTGACAGTCACGCATTTCAAAGCTTAGGTACAACTAATTTTGTTAAATACCTTAAAGCTAATTTAACCCATAAATACCCGAATATTGTTAGCGATGAAGAAGTTAATGAGTGGATTTATGAACAAGGGTTGCCCGTTTTTGTGCCTAAACCTACCTCAACCGCTTTTAGTACTATTGACCAGCAAATTTCACAATGGTTAGCGGATGGAATAACGATAGCTCAATTGCCTACAGCTAGTTGGACACTACATGAGTGGCTACACTTTATTAATAATTTACCCCTTGATGTTAAAGCCGAACGTATGTCGTCACTTGATAAAGCTTTTGATTTAACTCATAGCAATAATGCTGAAATTGCTCATGCGTGGTATTTATTATCCGTGCGAGCAGGCTATAAGGTGGTTTATCCTGCAATGTCTGAGTATTTAATTGCAATCGGACGCCGTAAATTGATAGTGCCTTTATACAAAGAGTTGGCGCAAACAGAGCAAGGTAAAGCATGGGCACTTAAGGTATACCAGCAAGCACGCCCTGGCTATCATGGTTTAGCGCAAGGTACTGTTGATAGTATTTTGAAAAAATAATAACGTTACACCTTAAGGTGAACAGCTATTTAATCCTATAATTTAAAGGCTCTGTTGAGCCTTTTTGCTATTCGCTGCTTAGAACTCTTGATATAATGCCAGCAATTACGTTAATTTTCTTTAGAGGTTCTGTGGATGTCGGAAGTTGAAAACCGCCCAACTAATTTTATTCGTCAAATTATTGATGCTGACCTTGCCAGTGGCAAACATAATTCAGTACAAACTCGTTTTCCACCAGAGCCTAACGGTTTCTTGCATATTGGTCATGCTAAAGCAATTTGCTTAGGCTTTGGTATTGCTCAAGATTATAACGGATTATGCAACTTACGTTTTGACGATACCAATCCTGAAAAAGAAGATATTGACTATGTACACGCGATTCAAAAAGATGTGCAATGGCTAGGATTTGAATGGGCAGGGGATATTCATTATTCTTCTGATTATTTCGAACAATTACATGATTTTGCTGTAGAGCTTATTGAAAAAGGCTTAGCATTTGTTTGTTTTTTAAATGGCGATGAAATGCGCGAATATCGCGGTACATTGAATAAACCAGGTAAAAATAGCCCCTATCGTGACACTTCAATTGAAGAAAATTTAGCTTTATTTAAAAAAATGCGTAATGGCGAATTTAAAGAAGGTGAATGTTCACTGCGCGCTAAAATAGATATGACTTCTAGCTTTATGTGTATGCGTGACCCTATTATTTATCGAGTTCGTTTTGCTCATCATCATCAAACGGGCGATAAGTGGTGCATCTATCCAATGTATGATTTTACTCATTGCTTGTCTGATGCGATTGAAGGTATTACTCATTCTTTATGTACCCTAGAGTTTCAAGATAATCGACGTTTATACGACTGGGTTATTGATAATGTTTCAGTAGATGTTAAACCTCACCAATATGAATTCTCACGTTTAAACCTTGAATATACGTTGATGAGTAAACGAAAATTAAATAGCTTAGTTGAAGATAAATTAGTTGATGGTTGGGATGATCCTCGTATGCCAACGATTGCTGCTTTTAGACGTCGAGGTTATACACCCGCTTCAATGAGAGAGTTTGCCAAACGTATTGGTGTCACCAAGATGGAAAACACTGTTGAAATGAGTGTGCTAGAAGCCTGTATTCGTGAAGATTTAAATGACAATGCACCCCGTGCTATGGCTGTTCTTGATCCAATTAAATTAGTAATAGAGAATTACCCTGAAAGTAAGACAGAAGATTTAATCGTTAAGAATCATCCTAGTGATGAGAGCCAAGGTACACGTATTGTGCCATTTAGTGGTGAACTTTTTATTGAAGCTGAAGATTTTAGAGAAGAAGCGAATAAAAAATATAAACGTTTAGTTATCGATAAAGCGGTACGTTTACGTGGCGCTTATGTAGTTACAGCTACTCGTTGCGATAAAGACGATCAAGGGAACGTGACAACTGTTTACTGTAACTATCTTGAGGATACTTTAGGCAAAAACCCAACTGACGGTACTAAGCCAAAAGGCGTAATTCATTGGGTTGATGCTAATAAATCACTCGACGCTACAGTGCGTTTGTATGATAGATTGTTTACTGTTCCAAACCCTGCTGCGGAAGATGACTTTCATAAAGTGATGAATGCCGAGTCACTTGTGACAATCAATAAGGCCAAAGTAGAACCATCATTAGTTACAGCAAAACCTGAACAGGCTTTTCAGTTTGAACGTCAAGGTTATTTTTGTTTAGATAATGATATTAAAAATGCGGGTGAGTTAGTGTTTAACCGTACGGTAGGTTTACGTGATACTTGGGCAAAAATATCTAAGTAACTTTATGTATAATTACTAGCGTTAAAGGCAGATAAGAGCTTATCTGCCTTTTTGATAAGTTATATTTGTAAACTCGAACTTGGGTAAGGGTTTCTATGTTAAAAATAGCTGTTTTTGTAGTCTTAGGTATTTGTGGTATCTTTTTGAATACAAAAGTAAAAGCTAAAGAGATAGAGCCTGTTCATTACGCTTATTCAAATTATTTGGGTAGCGGTATTTATCATACTACAGGCCAAGATGTCACCTTACTTAATTTACCTTTCTCACTTGAGTTAGGCCAAGAAGGTAATACAACTTATAGTTTGCGCCTTCCTATTTCTTTAGGTTTTTTTGATTTTGATTTTGATGATATTCCTGAATTAGACTTCCCGGACAGTGTTGGTACTTTTACTTTTACCCCAGGTATTCAATTTAATTATCAATATACTGATAATTTAGTATTAGAAAGCTATTTAGATCTTGGTTACTCTCGTAATTTAACAACAGATAAAGACGTTTTAGTTTATTCTGGCGGGATTTCTAGCCTCTATTCTTTTAACGTTGGAAAGTATGAGTCTATTTGGGCTAGTCGAATATATTATGCCGGCTATGATGGACATAATTATAATGTCGCTGATTTATATGCAGCTATTCAAATAGGTGTAGACACCGGTTTACCCGTTAAATATCAACTTTTTGGATATAGTTATCAGCCAAGGTTATTTGCTACTGCTTTTTGGTATTTCGCCGAGGTTGACTTCAATTTACCTGGCATCTCTAGTCAAAATATTTCAGAGCAAAGTAAAGTAACGTTATCCAACAGTTTTGAATTTGGAGCAACCATGAAGTTTGATAACGTCATTGGTTACGCATGGGCAGGGTTTGACACCGTAGGGATAAGTTATCGTTTTAGCGAAAATATTAATGTTGTTCGTCTATTATTTAGTTTTCCAATATGATTTCCAGTATAAAAATAAAATCTTGTAGATTTGAGTTACCTTATCCATGGCGATTTACTGACTCAAATCTACAATAAAAAACTTATAATTTAGGAATACGAATTTTCTTCTCTTCACTTTGACGATAAATAATTAAGGTTTTACCTATCACTTGTATTTTTGTAGACTTAGTTTCACGGCATATTGCTTCAACGATTAAACCTTTAGTCTCTCTATCATCGGTTGGGATTTTTACTTTAATCAATTCATGATGATTAAGGGCGTAATCAATTTCAGCAACAACAGCTTCAGTTAAGCCATTACTACCAAGTAAAACAACAGGTTTGAGTGGGTGAGCAACACCTTTTAAATATTGGATTTGCTTTTTATTTATGGTCATTAAAAAATTTCGATATACGTTAACTTGAATTAGCGCTATTTTACCCTTATCTAACACCTAATATCCATTAATAGTCGAAAAAACTCTTAACATGGCAAAGAAAAAGCATACGAACAGTTCACAGCGTTGGCTTGATGAACACTTTGAAGATGAATACGTAAAAAAGGCTAAAAAGTTAGGGTTACGCTCCCGTGCCGTTTTCAAAATCGAAGAAATAAATAATAAAGATAAATTGATCAAAAAAGGCATGAAAGTGATTGACCTAGGGGCAGCTCCTGGTGGTTGGTCTGAATATGCAGTTAAGGCCGTCGGTGATAACGGGCAAGTTATAGCTTGTGATATTTTATCTATGGATGCGATTGCAGGGGTTGATTTTCTGCAAGGAGACTTTCGAGAGGAAGCGGTACTTGATGCTTTATTAAAAAGAATAAATGGCAAGAATATTGACGTAGTTATGTCAGACATGGCTGCAAACATGACCGGCAATGAAAGTGCTGATTCAGCCCGTAGTATGTATTTGGTTGAGTTGGCTTTAGATATGTGTCATCAAGTGTTAAAACCTAATGGTGCCTTTGTGGTAAAAGTATTTCAAGGAGCCGGTTTTGAAGACTTTATGAAAGCTGTTCGTACTGTATTTAACACGGTGAAAACTCGAAAACCTGAATCTTCTCGCGCACGTTCACGTGAAGTTTATTTGGTTGCGACAGGTTTTAAAGGCTAATTGTAAGCGGGTTTTTACTAAAAGTATTTACGCTTTACTTATTTTACATCAGTAAAGTTGTTACAGGTTGTGAATACCGACTAAAGTTAATTAGCGACAAGGCTTGAATTGTAGTAAATTAGGCACAACATTATAGTGTAGGTTGGAATGTACTCCAACCAATGTATATTAAATTTTTCAACCCCAATGAGGTCATTAAGTTGAGCGATATGGCAAAAAATCTTATTTTATGGTTAGTAATAGCTGTTGTTTTAATGTCTGTTTTTCAGAGTTTTTCTCCTAATACAGTCAATGAAGAACAAATGGACTATACACGTTTTATCACTGATGTTCGTCAAGGACAAATTCGTGATGCCAATGTAGACAGAAACGGTGTTATTACTGGTGAAAAGCGTAGTGGAGAAGCATACACTACAACTATCCCAGGTGGTTATGATCGTGATTTAATCAATGATCTAGTTAAACAAGGGGTTCGTGCTCAAGGTAAGTTACCTGAAGAAACGAGCTTTTTAACTACTATCTTTGTTTCTTGGTTCCCAATGATCTTATTAATTGGTGTCTGGATTTTCTTTATGCGCCAAATGCAAGGTGGTGGCGGTAAGGGGGCAATGTCTTTTGGTAAATCTAAAGCACGTCAATTAAGTGAAGATCAAATAAAAACTACTTTTGCTGATGTTGCCGGTTGTGATGAAGCTAAAGAAGAAGTTGCAGAGTTAGTTGATTACTTAAGAGAGCCAACAAAATTCCAAAAACTAGGTGGTCGTATTCCATCTGGTATTTTATTGGTTGGTCAGCCAGGAACAGGTAAAACCTTATTGGCAAAAGCCATTGCCGGTGAAGCAAAAGTACCATTTTTTACCATTTCAGGTTCAGACTTTGTTGAAATGTTTGTTGGTGTTGGTGCTTCACGTGTACGTGATATGTTCGAACAAGCTAAAAAATCAGCGCCTTGTATTATCTTTATAGATGAAATTGATGCTGTGGGTCGCCAACGTGGTGCGGGTCTTGGCGGTGGTCATGATGAACGTGAACAAACTCTAAACCAAATGTTAGTAGAAATGGACGGCTTTGAAGGTAATGAAGGTGTTATTGTTATCGCTGCCACTAACCGTCCAGACGTGTTAGACCCTGCCTTATTACGTCCAGGTCGTTTTGACCGTCAAGTAACCGTTGGCTTACCTGATATTCGTGGTCGTGAACAAATTTTAAAAGTGCATATGCGTAAAGTACCATTAGGTGATGACGTAAAAGCTTCTGTTATTGCACGGGGTACACCAGGGTTTTCTGGTGCTGATCTAGCTAACTTAGTGAATGAAGCTGCTTTATGGGCTGCTCGTACATCACGCCGTATCGTCGGCATGCATGAGTTTGATAAAGCGAAAGACAAAATCATGATGGGCTCAGAGCGTAAGTCTATGGTGATGAATGAATCTGAAAAAGAAATGACGGCATACCATGAAGCAGGGCATGCGATTATTGGTCGCTTAGTGCCTGATCATGATCCTGTTTATAAAGTTAGTATTATTCCTCGTGGTCGCGCTCTGGGTGTAACTATGTACTTGCCAGAACAAGACAGGTTTAGTCACTCTAAGCAACATTTAGAAAGCAATATTTCGTCTTTATACGGTGGCCGTGTTGCAGAAGAACTTATATACGGTAGTGATAAAGTATCAACAGGCGCTTCTAATGATATTGAACGTGCCACTAATATTGCCCGTAAAATGGTTACTCAATGGGGCTTATCAGATAAAATGGGACCTATGTTATTTGCTGAAGAAGAAGGCGAAGTATTTTTAGGACGAACGTCTGCGAAGTCTTTGCATATGTCTGATGAAACGGCGAAGTTAATTGATGAAGAAATTAGAGCGGTTGTTGATCGTAACTATCATCGTGCTGAAACATTGATCAAAGATAATATGGACGTCTTACATGCTATGAAAGATGCATTAATGAAATATGAAACTATTGATGCACTCCAAATTGATGATTTAATGGCTAGGACTGAAGTGAGAAAACCATCTGATTGGGATGATAGTGACTCTAGCTCTAATTCAAATTCTAGCTCGAACTCAGGAGAAGGTGGTGCAGCTAAAAAATCGGAAAAATCTGATGCAAGCACAACACCAGATCTATCTGAGCCAAGTAGTGATACACCTACTAAGTAAATTAGTTATGTGAGTTCTAACCATAAGCCTCGATGTTGATGACATCGGGGCTTTATTTTTTATAAATACTAGTCGTAAAGTTATATGAAAATACAACCTAACCAAACAACATTAACGCATTTAAATAATGTGCGTGTGATGGGGATTTTAAATGTTACCCCAGATTCTTTTTCTGATGGTGGTAAATTTGCTTATTTTGATAGTGCATTAAGACAAGTTGAGTTAATGATAGAAAATGGTGTCAATATTATAGATATTGGTGGAGAGTCAACTCGCCCTGGCGCTATAGATGTTAGCGCAGAAAGTGAAATAGCACGGGTTATTCCTTTGCTTAAAGCGATTAAATCTCGTTTTGATACATGCGTATCTATTGATACCAGTAAAGCGGTTGTAATGAGTGAGGCTATCACTTATGGCGCAGACATGATTAATGATGTTCGTGCGTTACAAAATAGAGGCTGCCTTGATGTGATCGCTCAAAGTGATGTTTCAGTATGCTTAATGCACATGAAAGGCATGCCACGAACCATGCAAGAAAACCCACAATATATTAATATCATTAATGATATACTCAGTTTTTTTGTAGAACGTATTAAAAATTGCGAGCAAAAAGGAATTAAAAAAGAACGTTTGATTTTAGATCCCGGTTTTGGATTTGGAAAAACGTTAGAGCATAATTATCAAATGCTTGCACAATTTCCTTTGTTTAAAAAGCTTGATTTACCGTTACTTGCAGGAACTTCGCGTAAATCTATGCTAGGTCAATTATTAAATCGAGATGTCGATCAACGTTTAGCGGGCAGTTTAATTACTGCCATTGTTGCCGTACAGCAGGGGGCTAGCATCATACGTGTGCATGATGTTGCAGAGACTATAGATGCAATGAAAATTTTAACAGCCGTTGCTCAGTATCAATAATAAGTAGTAACTCGTGACAAGTTTGGCTTTGAAAAAAGCTAATAAATTGAAAAATAAAGATTGAAGGAAAAACAATGGCTAGTCGTAAATATTTTGGTACTGATGGTGTACGTGGTTTAGTTGGACAGTATCCAATTTCACCTGAATTTGTTATGAAGCTAGGCTATGCCGCAGGTAAAGTATTAGCGGCACAAGGCACTAAAAAAGTATTAATTGGTAAAGATACACGTATTTCGGGTTATATGTTTGAGTCAGCATTAGAAGCAGGATTTTCTGCAGCAGGTATCGATGTTGGCTTATTAGGGCCAATGCCAACACCTGGAATTGCCTATTTAACCAAAACATTTCGTGCTGAAGCGGGCATTGTTATTAGTGCATCTCATAATCCTTATTATGATAATGGCATTAAGTTTTTCTCACAAGATGGACAAAAACTACCAGACGATGTTGAATTGGCGATTGAAGCAGAGTTAGATAAACCAATGGGTTGTGTGGAATCAGCCCACTTAGGTAAGGCGAACCGTATTGATGATGCAGCTGGTCGTTATATCGAATTTTGTAAAAGTAATTTTCCAAGTCAAATGTCATTGAAAGATTTAACCATTGTTGTTGATTGTGCCCATGGGGCAACCTACCATATTGCACCTAATGTTTATCGTGAATTAGGCGCAACTGTGATTGAAGTAGGCACATCACCTAATGGTACAAACATTAATGATGGTTGCGGAGCAACATCAATGAAACGAGTAAGTGAATCAGTAGTTGAAAATAAAGCTGATTTAGGTATTGCTCTGGATGGTGACGGTGATCGTTTGATGATGGTAGACCATACCGGATATGTAATTGATGGTGATGAAGTCGTTTATATTATTGCATGTAACGATTTGAAGTCAGGCGACTTACAAGGTGGAGTAGTTGGTACTTTAATGAGCAATATGGGCCTAGAGCTAGCGTTAGAAAAGTTAAATATCCCTTTCGCTCGTAGTAATGTTGGTGACAGATACGTGATGGAGCTACTTAGAGATAAGGGATGGCAATTAGGCGCGGAAAATTCAGGTCATATTATTAATTTAAATCATACCTCTACAGGGGATGGCATTATTGCCGCTTTGAATGTACTAACAGCGATTAAGCAGCAAGATAAGTCATTATTTGAATTGCGCCAAGGTATAATCATGTTGCCGCAAATTTTAGTCAATGTACGTTTTTCAGGTGATAGTGACCCTATCAATGCACCAAGCGTAAAAACATCGGTTGATAAAGTAAATGCTCAGCTAGCAGGGCGTGGAAGAGTGTTGTTACGTAAATCAGGCACAGAGCCTTTAATTCGAGTGATGGTTGAAGGAGCTGAATTAGAAGAAGTTACAGCTTTGGCAAATGAAATTGCAGAATCAGTTAAATTAGCAAGCTAACAGGTTGTTGTGACTAAATAATCAGCAGATAGCTGAGATATTTAATTGATAATTGATTGATTTTAACTTATCGCTTGTAAGTTAATCTCAGGTTAGTTAATATCTCGCGGCTTCATTTTACAATACATTGAAAAGTGGATAGGGGATAATATATGGCTAGACGTGCAATCGTTGCAGCAAACTGGAAAATGAATGGTGATTTGGCTTTAGTCGACACTATGGTTTCTGGTTTAATCAACATCGAATTACAAGACAATGTTAACGTGGTGATTTGTCCTAGTTCTCCTTATTTATCTGAGCTTGTATTGAAAGCAAAGGCAGGTAATTTAAGCGCCGCGATTCAAGTTGGAGCTCAAAATGTAAGTGAACATGTGAGTGGTGCATTTACCGGTGAAATTTCTACACAAATGTTGCAGGAATTATCGGTAAAATTTGCTATTATAGGTCACTCTGAACGTAGAAGTTATTATCAAGAAACTTCTACTCAAGTTGCTCACAAAGTTAATGCCTTACTTAAAGCTGGTTTAACACCAATTTTATGTATTGGTGAGAGTGAAGCTGAACGAGCGACAGAGCAAACAGAAACAGTACTTGCTTCACAATTACAACCTGTGATTGATGCAATAGGTATAGAAAAATTTATTGACGTTGTTATTGCTTATGAACCAGTTTGGGCCATAGGTACAGGGAAAACAGCATCAAGTGAGATGGCACAAGAAACACATCAATTTATTCGCCAATTTCTAGCGCAAGCTGATGAAAATGTGGCGGATAAAGTGCCTTTGTTATACGGTGGTAGCGTGAATGCGTCAAACTGTGAAGAATTATTCGCACAACCTGATATTGACGGTGGTCTTATTGGTGGTGCTAGTTTACAAGTTGAGCAATTTAAAGTGATTTGCTCAGCAGCGAAAGGAAAGTAAAAATGTTGTATCAAGTTTTAATTATAGCCTACGTACTTATTGCCTTAGCCTTAATCGGCTTAGTGTTAATTCAACAAGGTAAGGGTGCCGATATGGGTGCATCTTTTGGAGCAGGTTCATCAGCAACCGTATTTGGCTCAGGAGGCTCAGGTAATTTCTTAACTAAAATGACCACATGGTTAGCAATTGGTTTCTTTGTTATCAGTTTAGTATTAGGTAATTTAACGGCTAACCGTACTAAGTCTGTTGAAGAATGGAATGATTTAAGCACTCCTGTAAGTGAGCAAACTATTGCAACAGATGCTATTCCTAGTGATAAGGTTAGTGAAAATGCAGAACCAAAAGCAGCAGCGAGTGAAAACTCAGATGTTCCTGCTGCAGACAAGCCAGTTACTAAAGAAGATGATAGCGACATACCAAAATAATATCACAAGTTAAGTTAGCTTATTTACCTCAAAATGAGCAAGGTAACTTAATCAAACAGATAGTATAGATTTAGTATTGCGCGGATGTGGCGGAATTGGTAGACGCGTCAGCTTGAGGGGCTGGTGACTTAGGTCGTGGGGGTTCAAGTCCCCCCATCCGCACCACTAAATCATATAAAGGCTACAGAGCAGTAGCCTTTTTTTATGCCTGTTATTTAAGAAAATCCGTACCCTTTCCGTACCCTAATACAGTAGTTGGAAATCAGCTATTTTGGGCATTAAAAAACCACTCGAAAGTGGCTATATTTGAACTACTCAATACATTTATTTAAATAGCCAACTCAGCTGCCTGAACTCTTACCCACTCAGCATGATGTCTCATATAAATCTGAGTTGATTCAAAATCAGTATGTGCAGCTCGTTCTTGTGGTGCATACCCCATTTCATCATATAAGAAAATTCGTAAATGACAAATTTGTTCGCAGATCTGTATGCCCAAGTAATTCTTGCACGGTGCGTATATCAGTACCATTTTTTAGGAGTTGAGTTGCAAAGGTATGCCTGAACGTATGCGTCTTTACATGTTTTGTGATGTTACATTTGAGCGCGGAATCTCTCAATTTTTTTCTAAACGCTGAACCATGTAAATGATGCCGACAGATATACCCGTCATACGGGTGAACACAACGGGTTGTAGAAGGTAATAAGTATTACTGTGTATTTATACAGGCACAACTGGGCTTATGAAAAAAATTAAGATATTGGCACGTCATGTAAAATTTAAAATGGCTTGCATTGTTAAGACGATATTTGTAGGTAATTGTTTATGAAAAGAATTATTGAGTGCTCGGTTGGCATAACGAGCCATAAATAGGCTCACATATCTCAATGCTCACTTTCTCCATTCAAGGATAGATTTGATAAGCCTTATAATTACTGGTAACGTATTAAAAATATTAATAAAAGTGTGCTGTTTACCTATATGAATTAGGAAGGTTAAATTGTATTAAACTGAAATGCGCACTAATAAGCTGTTAGCTTTCTTTCAAATATATGAGTTATGACATGCATAAAAAAATTGGCATTATTGGTGGCTTAAGCCCTGAGTCAACAGTTAGCTATTACCTTCATATTACGCGTGCATACGTCGCAAAGTTTGGAAATTATACTTACCCAGAAATTATTATTTATAGCGTTAATTTGGAAAATTATCATCGTTGGCGTGGTGAAAATAGATGGGATTTAATCATTAATGATATGGTGGACATAGCCAATAAGCTGCAAGTGGCAGGCGCTGATTTTGGGTTAATCGCTACTAATACAATGCATAGGGTATTTGACCAAGTACAGCAACAGATAGCATTGCCTTTGTTGAATTTAATTGATGTTACGGCAAAAGATGTGAAACAGAAAAACATAAAAACAATTGGTTTGTTGGGCACGAAATATACCATGAGTGAAGATTTCTATCGGTTAGGGTTAGAGAAAAATAACCTTTCTGTTCTAGTGCCATCACCTGAAGATCAAGAAGTAATACATAGAATAATTGTTGAGGAGCTGGTGCGGGGAGATATTTTAGAAAGCTCTAAAACTGAATATTTAAATATTATTAATAAACTAAAACAGAAAGGCGCTGAAGGTGTAATCTTGGGCTGTACTGAAATACCTCTCTTAATTAAACAGCATGATTGTGATATTCCGGTAATCGATACCGCAACAATTCATGCGGAGGCAGCGCTTTGCCGTGCAATCAAAAGCTAACAAGTGGCTCAACACGGATTGTCAAACCGCTGCGCGTTTTGTCAACAGGTAGCCAGACGTTAGGTGAAAAGGGAATTAAGCTTCTATGCAGAATCCATCAACTTTATTAGTCGTTCACGATCTTCTTGTTTCTAGAGATTTTTACGTTGATATTCTTGGTCTAAATCTTGTTGAAGAACATGAAGACAGTTTAAAATTTAAAAGTGGCTCACATAATGTATTCATGTTTCAAGGAACAAAGAAAGCAACAAACTATGAGCACGGATATAATTCAAATTCATCATTGGTGCTTACTGTAAGTAATTTGGATGAAAAAATTAACGAGTTAAAATCAAAAGGTGTTGTATTTGTACATAAATCACCTAATGAAAATAGGTGGGGTCGCTATGCTGCTTTTAAAGACCCATCAGGGATCGTAAATGAACTAATGGAGTTTTTCACCTAACACATATGAGCCTTATCCCCGTCAATAGGCAATAGTGTTTTATTTAGCTGCCGCACGGCAGCTAATTGTTCAGGCAATTCACAACATCATCTACTTCGCTATGTCGGTGAGCTATTAAACAAACGTTTACGGCAAACACATATTGAGGCTCTTCTTACTGTGATCTCATCACGGCCTGTTTTATCTATCCATAAAGCAAACAGGGGCACTAGACATTTATCGGTTAACCCTACACTGGTACTATTCAAGTAAGATGACTCATTGCTGTTAAACAAAGTTCAGTTAGTTTCAGACTCAGTTAAGGTGTAAACGAGTTTGCTTATTGCAACTAATTTAGGTGAAGTGCGCACCAATGGCGAGTCTAATCAAGCGAAATGGCTTAGACTACTTGGCATAATAATCATCAATATATTAACCAGTAACAACGGATGTGATGATTATGAAATACTCTTACTCATCCAGTTAGATGTTCAGCTCTCACCATTGTGCGACTTAACCTTTTAAAAACTTATCTTCATCAAATACCTGTTTATTTTTGAGCATAAAATAAATACAACGACCAATTTTATGAGCTAATGCCGAGAGTGCTTTACCTTTGCTCATCCGCTTTTGTAATCGCTTTAAATAGCGTTTCGCTTTATCGTTACCGCGAAGGTAAAGCACAGCGGCTTCACTAAACGCCCACTTTAAATACCCGTTACCGATTTTATTGCCACTGGTACCATAAATCTTGCCGGCTGATTCCGCTTTGCATTTCACTAATCGTGAATACGAGGCGAATTTTTGAACCGAGGCAAAACGCCCAATATCGCCAATTTCATAGAGAATAGTTAAGGCGAGTATTTGTCCAATACCAGGAAAGGTACGAATGATATTGCGTAAGACAGGGAAATCATCACGCGCTTCTTTTTCAATAAACGATTCAACATGCTTTAGCTCTTTGACATAACAATCAAGAATATTCATCTCGAAGGTGATCATGCGCTGAATAACGGGGTCGTCATAGTGATGACGTAACCCTTCACGGGCACTGACATTTTTCAAATTAAGGGACTGAGAGGGTAAGTTGTACTGACTATCAGTATTAACCACATGAGCTTTGAGGCTAGCACCATGTCGCATGAAATGCGTTCGTCTGCGAAGTAAATCACGTGTGGTACGGTATTCACTGGGATAGTTATAAGCGAGTGGGAAATTGCCGCCTCTCATCAAACAGGCAATTTTATACGAATCAATTTTATCATTTTTGGCTTTACCGCCATGAATAGCTTTCATGTACAGCGCATGACCTAAAATAAAATCCACTTTGAGTTCACGACAAAAATCACTGACCCAATACCAGCAATGCATGCATTCCACGCCAACGACTACCTGGCCTATATAGGGTTTAAGTAACCGAAGTAATTGTTTGGGGTCGGCTTTTATTTTTTGGTGAAGTACCTTTTCTCCCCATTCATTAAGGATGCAAACATATAAAAGTCGAGCATGTAGATCAATTCCACAATAATATGGATGAAATTTAGTATAGAATCTCATAGAGCTTTCTCCTTTTTTGGTTTTGTCGCCTTAAAGTTTAGCTAAACGCCAAACTTTGGGGAGAAGGCTCAATTAGTATCAAGTCATTAAAGCAGGACAAATAACAGTTGGCTTTTGCTCCTGCGTCGCTTATTTTAGCCAACATATTATCTGCCTCTTAACGAGGCGTTGGTATGACTCCCCACGTCAAGTTAAATACACCGATCCCTGCCCATTAATTTAGAGCCATAATCTTCTCTTTTTAAGTTGAGTGAGTTAACGCATAAAATGAAGCCAGTAATTTCGTCGGTT
>Ga0209826_1000083_pt1 | contig 60413 bp, 55 predicted proteins | sample GOMGulsemesocosm_5_FD_184637 | JGI IMG/M metagenome (GOLD analysis project Ga0209826, IMG submission 184637) | Methane-oxidizing microbial communities from mesocosms in the Gulf of Mexico - GOM15C Gulf of Mexico (SPAdes) (version 2) | ecosystem: Environmental > Aquatic > Marine > Cold seeps...
ACAATACCTTTTTTATCACCCAAAGCTTTAGCAAAAGCTTGCCCTAAAGTAATACCAATATCTTCTACTGTATGATGAGCATCAATTTCTAAATCACCTTTTGCATCAATATTCATATCAATCAGCCCATGCCTAGCGACTTGGTCTAACATATGATCTAAAAAAGGAACGCCCGTTAGGAATTTAGCTTTGCCAGTGCCATCTAAATTTATTTCGATTTTAATTTGTGTTTCAAGCGTATTTCGCTCGACTATTGCTGTGCGCTGAGTCATTACTAACCTGATTGCATTTGAATTCAGGCTATTTTACTATAATTAGCCAGAGGCGCTAGGATTTAATAGATTTATCAACAGGAGGTTGGAAAAAACGGGGAACAAATGATCGATAAAACCCCTAAATATATATTAGGGGTTTTAACCTATTAAAACTAAGCTCTTGACGCTCGTTTTCTTTCATTTTCAGTTAATAGAATTTTACGTAAGCGAATTGATTCAGGCGTCACTTCCACCAACTCATCATCACTAATAAACTCTAATGCTTGCTCTAAAGTCATTTTCTGAATTTTAGCACAAGTTAAACTCTCGTCTGTTCCTGAAGCTCGTACGTTAGTTAAAGGCTTAGGTTTAGTCGGATTAACGACTAAATCGTTAGTACGTGAATGGATACCCACTAACATTCCTTCGTAGATTTCATCACCATTAACCACAAGCAACTCACCCCGCGCTTGTAATGGATATAAAGAATAATCGACAGCTTTACCTTTAGACATTGAAATAAGCACACCACGAACACGCGACCCAACACTACCTTCTTTTAAAGGACCGTAATGATCAAACACGTGATAAAACAAACCAGAACCCGATGTAGCAGTTAAGAATTCTGTTTGAAAACCCAACAATCCACGTGAAGGTACAATATACTCTAAACGAATACGTCCTTTACCATCTGGAACCATATCTTTTAAGTCACCTTTACGGTCACCTAACTTTTCCATGATAGTCCCTTGATGCTCCTCTTCAACTTCAATGGTTACATATTCAAAAGGTTCAGACTTTACGCCATCAATTTCTTTAATAATGACTTCAGGACGAGAAACGCCCATTTCAAAGCCTTCTCTACGCATGTTTTCAATCAAAACTGATAAATGCAACTCACCACGCCCAGAGACTCTAAATTTATCAGGATCATCCGTTGTATCAACACGTAAAGCCACGTTATGTTGCAATTCTTTTTCTAAGCGATCAAAAATTTGACGGGTAGTAATAAATTTACCTTCTTTACCTGCAAATGGTGAATTATTGACTTGAAAAGTCATACTCACTGTTGGCTCATCAATTGATAATGCAGGCAACCCTTCTACATTATCAGGGGCACATAAAGTTTCTGATATTTGTAATTTTTCAATACCACAGAAGGCAATAATATCCCCAGCTTGAGCTTGTTCAATCTCAACTCTTTCCAGGCCGTTAAAACCATAAAGTTTTAACATACGACCATTTCGTGTTTTCCCTTCAGCATCTATCAATGTTAATGGCATATTACGCTTTACTGATCCACGCTGAATACGTCCAACACCAATAACACCCACATAAGAGTTGTAATCAAGACTGATTACTTGCATTTGGAAAGGAGCATCAATATCAACTTTAGGTGCCTCTACTTTATCAACGACTGTTTGAAACAATGGCGTCATATCACCGCCAGAAACGTCAGCCTCTAATCCTGCATATCCATTAATAGCAGAAGCGTAAATAATAGGAAAATCCAACTGTTCATCAGTTGCACCCAAGTTATCAAACAAATCAAATGTTTGATCAACAACCCAATCAGGACGCGAACCAGGACGGTCGATTTTATTAATAACAACGATAGGCTTTAAACCCAAAGCAAAAGCTTTTTGGGTAACAAAACGAGTTTGAGGCATTGGGCCATCAACCGCATCAACCAATAATAAAACAGAATCCACCATTGATAATACACGCTCTACCTCTCCACCGAAGTCAGCATGTCCTGGTGTGTCCACAATATTAATGTGATAGCCATTCCAGTCAATAGCAGTATTTTTTGCCAGAATAGTAATTCCACGTTCTTTTTCAAGATCATTAGAATCCATCATTCTTTCGCCTAATTGCTCATGCTCCGAGAATGTGCCTGACTGTTCTAATAACTTATCAACCAAAGTTGTTTTACCATGATCAACGTGAGCAATAATTGCTATATTTCTTAATTTTTCTATCACTTTAGTATTTTACTTTTTTGTTTATGTTTGTTTTTATACGCTAGCGTTTAACTTTCCTCTCGCTATTTTAATCAGCAATAAAATCGAAAAGACACTCCGTATAGCTTATTTTTACCTAGAACCTTTTAAAGTTCCACGATTAATCTAAATTATTATCCTTGCACCCAAGGGAGATCATGAAATCGCCAGCCATCAATATTACCCCGATGCTTTTCATTATCTAAAGCACCTTCAAAACCTTCCACTATATTTATTAACCTCTCAAACCCAGCTTCTTCTAAAGCTTTTGCTGCGGCAACTGAGCGAACCCCACTTCTACATAAAAGTAATATAGGCACAGTTTTATCAGTTACTTTTCCTTCTACTTGAGCAACAAATGATTCATTTAATTGCATTCCAGGAAATTCTTTCCAAGCAATATGAATACTATTTGGTGGACAGCCCACAAAAGAATGTTCAATGGATGTCCGAACATCGACCATGACTGCCGTTGTATTTTCTTGTATTAATGCCCAAGACTGTTTTGGGTCTAAATTCTCTATCATCTATTTTTTTACTTTTTGGCCTATAAAAAACGCTTCATTACGCTCTCCATAATCTAAATTTCCAACTCGACTATTTTCTCTATAAACCAATATACTCAAAGGACTAAAGAGATTTAGAAGCTCATTCCTAGCTAATAAAAATGCTGGATTATTAGGCCCCTTAGAACTTATCTTTTCCATAACATAAGTCTGGTAAAAAAGTAGCCCATCTGGTTTTAAACTGTCCATTATCGCATTACACAGAGAACGGTCAAGAAAATGACCTAAAACAATGACATCAAAAGTATTTTTTGGTAGCTTATTTGCATCTATATAGAGCTGTTTTACCCTGACTTCCAAGGACTTTTTTTTCGATTTTTGCTTCAGCTTTTCAAGAGCTACCGATGAAATATCCCAAGCATGGGTATCTAGCCCCTTTTCAGCTAACAGCAATGCATTTTCACCCAAACCACAGGCCAAATCTAAAGCAACACCTTTTTCTGGCAATAGAAAAAGATTATCTAACAAAACATCAACAGCCAAAGACTCATCAGCCTTATCGTAAATACTATTCCATTTTAATTCGATTGCAGTTTTATTCAATCCATTCCCACTCGATTAGGCATCCATTGTTGCAAAAAATCTAAAAAATCCCTGACCTTTGCAGACAAATATTTCCGATGAGGATAAACGGCATGAATCTCTAGGGGGGCGATACCATATTGCTCCAACACCACTTGTAATTTACCTTTTTCAATATCTCGCCCAACAATATATTTAGGCAACATGACCATGCCTAAGCCATTATTTGCAGCCACACGAATAGGATCTGCAACATTCGCCTGCATCCGCCCTGTCACTTTGACTTCTCTTTCACCCAAAATCCCTCTAAATTTCCAGCGATCTCTTGGAGGAATAGCCCAATTAACTAAGCAGCTATGGTCAGCCAAATCTTCAGGTTCTTCAGGAATGCCATGTTTCTCAAAATATTCAGGTGCGCCACAAACAACGAGCGCTGAACTGGCCAACTTTCTTGCGACTAAACTGGTGTCTTGTAATTTTCCTAAAAAGATGGCGATATCAACCCCTTCGTCAATTAAATCAACATGACTACTTTTTAGAATAATTTCTACCGTTAAGTCATCATTATCTTTTAAGAACTCAGCTAAAGCAGGTGCAATATGAGTGGAACCGATAACAGGAGGCGCACTGATTTTTAATACACCCCGAGGTTCAGCTTGTAAGTGCGTTACCGCTGTCTCCATTTCTACCACATCAACCAAAACTTGCTGACACCGTTCTAAATAAGAAACGCCTACTTCGGTTAAACTTAAGCTCCGTGTGGTACGATTTAATAGACGCGTATCCAGCGTACTTTCTAAATGCATAATATGTTTTGTAGCCATTGCCCTAGAGATACCTAAATCTCTTGCAGCACCAGCAAAACTCCCCGCTTTTGCCACCCGTACAAATACATTCATACTTGTCAACTTATCCATTCAACACCTTTAAAGCCTTATTCATTACGTAAATTCTACAAGCAATCAACATTATTTACAATTAAGAAACAATATATTTAATAATACACGTATTGTAAACAATTATTTTAACTTGTATAGTTACTGCAACTTCTATGAAATCTTTTTTCAGATAGCTTTGACTAGATATTTATCTCAGTCAACAGGTTTTGGTTAATAGCCATACTTGGAAGTTTTACTACCTCCTTGGTGTTGTATATCAAGCAGAACCTCCTCATATTTTCTGCTTGTATTTATTACCTCTCATTGCCCTTACGGCTCTGAGAGGTTTTTTTTGCCTGAAATTTAATATATAAATGACCAGATACTCATTCTCCAGTTGCTTTCAATAATAAATCCCTTACCTCACATTGCGGCACAAACCCTGAAACACAGCCTTTCAATATTGCCCTTATTCCCTCAAAATCATCATTCTCGATCATACTTGATAATTTATCTATGCTATCTTTTAAATCAACCCAAGGAATAACCTCCTCCTCTGCTCTCATAATTCTACGATGCGCAGTATCTGATACGTTACCCCCAATCAACAGCTCTTCAAATAACTTCTCTCCAGGCCTAAGACCTGTGTAACTAATTTCAATATCCCCATAAGGTGTATTTTCATCAAGCACCTCCAAGCCACTCAATTTAATCATTCTTTTAGCCAAATCAACAATACGAACAGGCTCCCCCATATCCAAAACAAAAACATCACCACCTAATCCCATAGCACCCGCTTGAATAACTAACTGTGCAGCCTCTGGTATCGTCATAAAATAACGAATAATTCTTGAATCAGTTACCGTAACAGGACCACCTCTTGCAATTTGCTCTCTAAATAGAGGGATAACAGAACCTGATGAACCCAGAACATTACCAAACCGAACCATAGTGAATCGCGTATTATGATTTTTTTCTAAACTTAAACCTTGTAATATTAACTCAGCAAACCGCTTTGTTGCTCCCATAGTGTTCGTTGGCCTGACAGCTTTATCCGTCGATATCAACACAAAAGTTTCAACATTTGTGCTCATTGCAGCCTGAGCAAGACTTAATGTCCCAAACACATTATTTTTGATTGCCTCACAAGGATTTTGCTCGACAAGAGGCACGTGTTTATAAGCCGCTGCATGATAAATAGTTTGTACATTAAAAGCACTACATACTTTATGCAGTCTTACCTCATCGGTAATAGAGCCTAAAATAGGAATAATTTCAAAATTCAATTTTCCTTTGGACTGCACAAGAGCATGATTTAATTCTTTATCAACCGAATAAAGAACAAATTCATTTAATTCAAAAAGAATCAATTTTTCAGGTTTTAACTGAATTATTTGACGGCAAAGTTCCGAACCTATAGACCCCCCAGCACCCGTAACCATAACCACTTTCTCAGCAATATTAGTGTCAAACAGGGCTTTGTCTGGAGCGACTGTATCTCTACCTAGTAAATCGGATATATCAACTTCTTGCAACTCATCAAACTTAACCTTACCTTGCGCAATATCAGTCATCCCTGGAATAGTTCTTACATGCACCGAATAAGGCTCTAATAATCTAATAATGTCACTTCTTCGCGCACGCGTTGCAGAAGGAATAGCCAATAAAACCTCAGAGATTCCATGCCGCTCTATTAAATAGGTCAAAGAACTCATAGGGTAAATCCTTAAGCCATTAACTTTTTGCTTTTGTAATGTTTTATCATCATCAATAAACGCAACGGGATTAAAATCTTGTCCAAAACTTAAGGCAGATGCCAACTGCACTCCCGCATGACCTGCACCATAAATAACAACAGGTTTAGCACATCGCTCTTGTGATACTTTCCCTCCAAGTTTCGCATAAGTATCCGATAGCGCCCAACGCGCAATAAACCGACTCCCCCCTACCAATAAAAGAAGAACCAACCAATTGATAAAAGGCACTGTTCTTGGGACAAGGCCCACATCAGACCCAATTAAAAAGACAACAACAGTAAAAATTAAAGCATAAATAGTAACGGCTTGAAAAATAGCCCATAGCGCTCGTCCACCTATATACCTAATAATTGCGCGGTATAATCCAAATTTTAGAAAAATAGGCGTAGCAATAGAAGGTGTTATACAAAATAAAACCCAAATACGTTCACTTGGTATATAAAACTCCCCCAAGCGTAATGAAAAAGCTAGCCACAAGGCAATTATTGCAAACACAATATCCATGCTGATTAAAATACTTGCTTTTATATGTCGGGTTAAACCAAGAAACCAATAGGCTAATTTATTCATTATAATTTTTTGTTATTTGCCAATACAGATTATATCAATTGCCTTATTTTTCAAACTTCCTAATTTCTCAGTAATTTATAAATTGCATGAATAATTTCAATATTTTTGGAACAGGCATCATATGTAAAAGCTTAGCGACGGTTAAATAAAAACTCAAAAAAATCCTGCGAATAATAAATCACTGAATTACCTAAATTTTTAAAGCTGTTTTATGGATTTCGTCTCTAAGCAGCGTATCAGTACTATTGTACGGTACAAGATCTATTTTTAAATCATATCTTGCCCTTAGTAAAGAACAGATAAAGTGTACTTTTTTTAAATTGCTCAGGGGAAAGATTAATATCAACCGCTATATCTATATCTCCTCCTTTTTTAGTGTCGTCTATTCGACTACCAAAAAGGTAAATATCAACACAACCAAAGCTACTTAATATACTATTTTTAATTTGTTTTTTTAAAAAGTTTAGCTAAACGCATGTATATACCGCTTGGCAAAGTTTAATGAATTCAAATAATAACTTTCTAACTGATAAAAATGATCGATACAAAACTTTAAATCTTGCAGTGCTACCGATCAATTCTCAGGATAATCATGTTCCAATTCATTCCTTCTCTTAATTCAATCCAATTATCCAGACTATCAATAATTTCTTCTTTATTCTATTGCAAATAAAACCTCACTCATTTTTGTATCTCCTATGCCAGAAATATCCAATAATAATGAAAAAACTTTAGCTCCCAAGAAGTCCTGCACTGAAGAAAATCGTTTTAAATACGCATCCAAAATTACTTTTTCTTCAATTCTGAGCGCATTAAAACCCTTTGGCTGATAAATATCATACGCTCAACCAATGCATCAATTAACTGCTTATAAGCCTTTAGGGCTTGATGATGCTTATTTAATTTATTCAGTCTTTTTTTAAAATTTTCTGTTTTATTATCCATTTTTATTGCAATAACATCTTACTTATTAATAGGTCTCAATACAAACTCACAGGAATAACAAAAACGCAAACAATGTCGTTAAAATAATAAAAAGGTAGGTAATACTACTGCTAATCCACCCAAGTACAATCTAAAAATCACAGCTCATCCAAAGCTGGCAACCCAAAGCTGTTTTTACTTTTAAAGTCTAACTCGTAACCCAATGCATCTAAAATAATATCAATTGTTTTTAAGGTAATAGACCCCAGTTGTGCTCGCTCCAACTTACCCAGTGTCACTCTACTTATCCCTGCAATTTCAGCTAACTGTTCTTGTGTTAGCCCCTTACCTTTTCTCAACACTTTAATTCTTATTCCAATTTCGTCTAATTTCAACAGGCACCTCCTTATGTATTTTATCTTCAAGTGATAAATTCCAAGTATCGATCATTCTTAATCCTATGGTTTCAAATGCTGGATTTTTTGCAATATATTGGCGTAATTCAATGATCGAGCCCCTAACGGCTTCGATACATTCATCATAAAAAATATTGGCATTTTTCTCAGAAATATAACAATGATCAATAGCAAATTTAATCAACTGTTTTCGAGGAAACCATAGTTTTTTACCCAATAGACTTAATGCAGGTCTATCTGTAAAAACATAAACAGCGGTATTAACAATATCATAAGCGGGTGCATACCGAATATTGCTCATATCGCGATCATAAAGAACACCAAAGTTTTTTAAATGTGCATCCCCATTTTTGAGCAAATAACTCATTACCACTGTTTTATAAAAAGCCTGCATATCCTTACGTTTATTGGCAACGATTCGATAGAGTGTCTTAGCCACCAGCTCATAACTGCCTTCATATTTTTGTTCTTTGTTTTTACCTAAAAGACCTAAAATTTCTTCAAACCCTAAATATTCAGCCCTTTTCTTATCAAAATTAAACCTCTCAACAAGCAAAAACCGCTTATTATTAGATAACAAAATAGTGGGTATCTCAACACCTGCTTTTTCAACGGCTTTCAAACAAAAATATTCATTTTCAGCTAAATAGGGATATTCACTTCCCCAAGTTTTAATAATATACTCTTTTGTCGTCAGTGACTCTTTATCCTGCACTAATGCCAATGTTTTAGGCTGCACACCAGAAATAGCATTTTTATCGAAAAACAATCTGACTAATTTTACAAAAGTATCTTCACTATCATTTTTTAAAATATAATCTAAATCAATCGTATTTAAATGACTATCAGAAAATTCACTGTTAAATAAAAGTCGACTTTGAATATTAGGGCATAGATAAGAAAACAACAAAAAGTCATTAATGTAACCATGCTGCTTATTTAAATAGTTCTTCAATACTTCAAATAAATATCCCTCCGGCATATTCATATCAAAGATGGGATGTAAGCGATGATTCCATAAATACGTGGATGCTTTATAAGGCATGATCAACGAAACCAAAGAGCTATTCGCCGTATAATTAAAACCATAGCAATTGCTACGCTCTTCAAAAAAAAGCTCTCCAACTTGCTTATTTTGTATTTTAACTACTATTTTGCTCATAAAACCAAATACAAATGATAACTATGCTTATCACAATATAGTCACTCACCCTAAATGTAAACTATATTTATCTTTTAAGGCAATCCTAAGGTTATAATTCGTTTAAATTACCGCCTTTCCCCTCCTCTTTTCATATTGAAACTTTATACAGTCATTAATGAGACACACCATCTCGCTGCAATACCTTTAAAAAAGTCAACCATATGATTTTAAGATCAAAAACCAGAGATTGTTTTTTAAGGTATTCAACATCTAAAGCCACTTTTTGAGGAATAGGAAGTTCATCCCGTCCATTAATTTGTGCCCACCCGGTTAACCCAGGGACAAGATCATGAACATTTTGCTTAGTCCGTAGAGCAATTAAGTCATCTTGATTAAATAGAGCTGGCCTAGGCCCAACAAAACTCATATCACCTTTTAAAATACACCATAATTGAGGTAATTCATCTAGACTGCTTTTTCGTAAAAAATCACCAATGGGGGTAAGCATGCTTTTAGGGTCGATGAGTAAATGAGTTGCTACTACTGGAGTATCTATCTTCATACTCCGAAATTTAGGCATTTTGAATGTAATATTATTTATTCCCACTCTATCTGACCAATATAAAATAGAACCTTTAGATGTTATCGCGACTAAAATTGCCACACATAGAATAGGCAATAATAAAATCAATAACCCTATAACAGCTAAAATCAAATCAAATATTCTTTTCATTTTTAACTAACCAAAAAATCACATACAACTTAGTAAAACTATAAACCCATCTTTTTTAACTGCTCATCCATTGTTATAACTGGCTTCCAGCCAAGTAGATTACGAGCTTTAGAACTATCAACCTGTAATGACCCAAACAGTCGGCTTGCCACATCCTCTTTTCCTATCATTTTAGCCATATACTTCATCAAGCTAACTGGAATTGGAAGTAGCATTGATTTTTTACCCAAGGCTTTAGCTACTTTCCTTAATAACTCAGAGGTGGAGACATCCTCTCCATCTGATATTAAAAATACTTGATTAATAGCTTGAGGTGACTTTTCTCTATCTGAACACAACACAATAAAACTAACTAAATTATCCAGAGCTACCAAAGATCGTTGATTATGAATAGCCCCAAAAGGTAAAGGAATACCTTTATTTATCCAGTTCATCATAGAAGAAAAATTAGCTTTTACTCCCGGGCCATACACCAATGGAGGTCTAATAATAACCACTTCCAATTCTGTCTCTTCTGCTAAAGACAGCAACCCCTTTTCAGCTTCATACTTGGACAAGCCATAAGGATCGTCTGGTATAAAGCTATCATCAGGTTTAAATGATTGAATTTCATTAGTCATTTCGCCATTTACTTTTATTGAGCTAATAAAAACAAACCGCTTTACACCAGCCTGAACAGCTTTTTTTGCTATATTAAGTGTCCCTTCAACATTCACCTTTCTATATTCCAATATTGGATCTATCTGTCTATCATCCATAATATGCACTCGAGCAGCAGTATGGATAACAACATCAATATCACTCAACACCCTAGCCCAATCTGTATACTCCGAAAAATCCTCCACAACTTCCTGTTTAATATTCTCAGGCAAACCACTCTTCCTCTGCCTCACTGTAGCAACTAAATTAATTTCACATCGCAACAATTCTGTCACCAAAGCTCCACCAACAAACCCAGTAGCTCCAGTTACCAAGAATTTTCTCGCTTTATTTAAACCATTAGTTTTAGCCATTTTAGGTACTCCTTCTCAACACATGCATTGACTTTTTTAGAATCAAAATGTAGTTCACAATACTCCTTAGTCGACACTTTCATCTTTTGTAAATAATTAGGATCTACAATTAATTTTTCCAGGGCAAAGGCAAATTTTTTTTCATTCTGTTTGGGAACAAGCAAACCCGTAACCCCGTCCTCAATTGCATCGACAAGCCCTGATATATTACTGCCAACGGTTGGGACACTCATGGCAGCTGCTTCAATAACAACAGTACCAAACCCCTCTCTATAGCTAGGTAAGCATAAGACATCCGTGATAGATAAATATTGTTCTGGCTCACTTACATTACCTAACCAATGAACGGTGGGTAAATTGTTAATCGTATTTAACAACTTAAAAGAATCCTTTTCTTCCATAGGACCTAATATAATCAAATGAACATTTGGAAACTTACTTTGTATTCGTTCAAATGAGGCCAATAATTCATAAATACCCTTGTCTTTTATTAATCGTCCAATAAAAGTTAAAACAAATACATTGTCTTTAATATTGAGGGATTGTCGAATTTTTCTTTTATGTGTTTCATCAAATCTCTGAGGAGAAAAGCGCTTTAAATCAACGCCAGCAAGCGAACCATGACTATAAGTGGAAAGGTTATCTTTGCTCGCAATCTTTGAATCAATTAAATACTGTCGTTGACTGGGACTATCGGTATAACAATGGGTATTTAAAGTGACAATGATTTTATCTAAAAACTGAAGTAAAGACTTCATTAATCCCGTTTTTGTTGCCCAGACCTGTCCCGTGAAAGTATGTAGCCGAATGGGAATACCAGTAAGCTTAGCAACAATTGCACATAATAGCCCAGCTTTTGGTGTAGTTGAATGTACTATGGTAAAGTTTTTGCTGGCAAACAACTGGTACAGAATATAAAGGGCTTTTAAATCTGCCAACGGTTGAATCTTTCTGGGAATTTCAACGGGGATGACTTGAATAGAATCATCAGCAATAAATTCATCTAATTCTTCACCGGCAGATGTCACCAGTGTAATTCGCATTCCCTTTGCTTTTAAGTTGTATATATGACTCGACAACTGGTTTACCAAAAAAAAAGGCACCGTTGAAACGATAACAATTTCTACTCCTTTTAATCTATTGATATTCAATACATATCCTTCCATTGTTAAACAAACTTTAAATATTTAAAGCAACACGATCCATTTTTTCAGATGAATGAGTCAACTGTGTTTGACTATAAATATACAAGAGTATGAAATAAGCCCCCCCAGTAATAACCATCCCAGAGCTACTATCAAAATACACGCTCAGTACAAATGTAATAAATAATAGCCAGTTAACAAGTATTACAACAAAATCTATTAAGCTAATATGTCGATAAAAAACCAAGCTAGTTAATAAAAATACAGTTGTTATAACCATAGATATTGATGCCCCCAAGGCAACACCCGCTACGCCTAAAAATTTCATCAAAAATAATACAGCAACTACATCGACCACTAAACTCAAAAAGGCAATAAACATTATTGTATAAACATGCTTCGTTGCGACAGAAAACCTTAGCAATAAAATATTACATGCAAAAAAAGGAACTTGTATAACCGCATATTGCATAACTTCTGCTACTTTATTTATATCTTCAAGAGCTAAATGACTATTGGCAAAAATTACCGTAGTTATTGGAATTGCCCAAACAAAAAATATTACGGCAACAGGGATGAAAAATAAAGTCAAAAATAGTACAAATACTGATAGTTCTTTTCTAGCTGAAAAAATATTATTTCTTTCAATAAGTGACGAAAAATATGGCAACATCACGGTTGATATCACGGCACCTATAAGTCCCGTTATTAACAAAACAACTTTATTCCCCAAATTAAAAATTGAAACACTTCCTTCTGGCAACCCCATAGCAAGTAAAGTGTTAATTAAGATTGTCATACTGACAAAAAAAGCGGATGCAACTAACGGAAAATATTGAGAGGCGAAATAAAAACAAGGAACCTTCCCTTTAAAAAAAACAAAAGGGTTTAAAGTATACCCAAGCTTAATCAAAAAAAACTGAATAATACCCAAGTTTATTAGCTGGCCAATAACCATACTCATCATGACTATTTTTACACCATGACTATCTCCCCAAGATATTAATGTGATAATAACAACTATAGGAACGGCTAGTTGAGCCACACCTGTAATAATCACTTTACCTTCAGCATTGAGTATGGCATTCCCTAAAATGACTGAGCCACTAAAAAATAATAAAGGCAAAGCAAACAAAACCAAGCTTTTTACTCGCGCTACATTATCGATTTCAAAAGGAAAATAAGGTAACAAATATTGCAACAAAAAATACAAGGTTATACAGCTCAAAAAAAGTCCTAATGCCACCCCACCAGATACGATAGAAATTAATTTACGAAGATGTTCTTTTGTATTACCTATTTTTTCTTTCATAAAAATAGGCGTAAATGCTGTCCCTATGGGTATACAAACAATAGTTACTACTGTCATTGGAACCAATAATGCAATAAAAAAATCATCCAACTCAGATGTTAAACCAAAAATATGAGCCATTAATACATCACGATAAAAAAAGCCTAAGAAACCAATAAAAGTTAGACACATGACATACACACCAGAACTTACTACTTGCTTCCTTACACCTCTAGCTTTATGACTAAAGAATGCATCTTCAGAGGCTGAATCAGCCTTTAGCCTAAAAAATGAACATAATTTATTTAAAAGACCCCGCCTATCTAAGTAATTAACCCACCCCAAAACACCTAACATCATCAAAATCTGTATATAGGCATAGCGAAGCCTAAAAAGAGTCCCCATATTTGCAAGAGTAAAACCTAGAATAAGTAAAAATACGGATGAAAAACAGACTGCCATCCATATTTTAGAACTTCTCTGATACCATAATAAAAAAAACATACCCACTATGCATATATAAAAAACAAACATTTCAGCGGCAGCAATTAATCTCATAGCCGATGGTTGAGACAACCACTGATTTGGAAATGGAGCAAAAACAGCAATTTGATACGCTCTAGGCAAATACATCACTATTTCTTGAATACTTTGTGGTGTTTCATTCGTATCAATCATTGAGCGAGCCTTTAGAGCCTCACCTGATGTTATGAAACTCAATCTTGTCCTTGCTACTGTGGCCATATAACTATCTAATATGTCAGGCATCCATTCAGACTTCTGCCACTCCCATTTTATTGTTTCGGTACTCTTACTGACTTCACTGTTAAGGTTTATTTGAGTTGTACTACTTTTAGTGATAATAATGCCCAAAAATAAAATGGTGAGCATCAAAATAAAAAACAAAAACTGTTTAAGTGTATCCTTTATTGATGAATTAATTACGCCAGTAATTAAAGTAAAAAATAGTGCCCCAAAGGTTGCAAATAGCACCAACGTCAACCCATAAGGACGCACCATTCCCACGAAAAAAACACCAAAAAGACTACCAACAACCAGTTTTAACCAGTCACTCTTATTCTCAGGCTTAGCAATAACTTTCACCCAAACTAACAGTAACAATAAGGTTCCAGCTATTGCGTAACCATCTTTATGTAGCTGCCCATACCACATAAGAGATGAAGGAAAAACAATAAAAAAAATAGCAGAGATCGCCCCAGAAAAATCGCCTATTACCTTATTTGGAGCAAGTTCTTTTGCTAATAAAAAAATTAATACACCTCCTAACGCATGAAAACTAGCATTGACAGGAATAATCAATGAAGGGTCATGTCCAAAAACAGCATAAAGTGCAGCAACAATAGATACATTTCCTACTGAACTAGCCGAAGGAAAAAGCGTCCATTTCGACCACCCATAAAGTTTAATTTCTGTTGCCAATTTCCAAGCTTCAGAATCAAAATAAACAGCATCATTTGGAAGTAATTTCCCAACACCCTGTAAGGATGGAATCCCAGGTACAATAAGGTTCTGAAAAATCAATGCCATACAAGTGGCATAACAAAAAAACACTAGCCATAATAATAAATTGAATGAATTCGACTTATTAATCAAGCTAGTTATTTTCATTTTTTGCCCCACTCTTTTAAAGCCACTTTTTTAATTGTCCTAGGGACTGACTCTTTAGGGCTAATACCTAAAGTGTTTTCAATTAAAGTGTACGGATAATATGTTCGATTCACCAAAGCATCAATGCGAGACTCTGTTAGAGGACAGGGAATAAAAGAAGGAAGAATACTTACAATGGGTCTAATGAGTAACTCAGGTATTCTTATTTTTGGGACAGGAACAGAATAAGCATAAGCAATACTATTAATCAACTCCTCTTGAGAACAGTCATTTGAAATATTGAACACTTTGTTCTTTGCTCGAAAATCAGTACTGCACTGTATAAGTGAATTTATCACATCATCAACATGGATATAAGTAGAAACAGCGCCTGGCTCACCAATATAAAAAAACATTTTTTTAGCAACCATCCAGCCCAAAGAACTTAAAGATGTATTTGGCATTGCTTCGCCAAATACAATGGATGGTCTTAAAATAGAATAGGTTAACCACTCTGTGTCGCTAGCTTTAATCAATAATTCATCAGCAATAGCCTTGGTAACTTCATATTCACCTTGAGGGTTAATTGCTGAGTTTTCCGTTACAACCCGTTGTTTATTAGTTTTACCTTCTGGCGGTCCATAAACGCCAACACTGCTGAGTTGAACCCAGTGAATTACTTTTTTTATTTTTCTTGCTCTATTAATAACAGCATTTAGCAAATATTGAGTTCCATCGACATGTAAGCGCCTCATCACTTCTTTATTATGAATATCTCCAGCACAGTGAAATATCACATCACTATTTTCTACGATTTGCTCAAAATGACAGTCTTCCGACATTAAATCTGCTTTAATTACCTTAACATTTTTTGAAAATTCTACCTGTCCCTTTCGAGAAATGACTGTAATAGCATGCCCTTTCTTAACAAGAGCTTTAACCAGTCTTTTACCAATAAAGCCTGACCCACCTGTTATTAAAATATTAATTTTCACTCCTACTCAATTTGCAAGATATTTATTCAAGTAAAACAAACTATTGAATATCATTAGCTTTATCACTAACAGTATGGGGTTATTATTTTGTAGATTTAAAACCTTCATATAACCCACAAAAATACTCTTTAATTGGCCACATTGAATAAACCAAAACGGCTTTAAATAATGACTCTAAAAAAATGCCCATTAACAACCACATCAAGCTTACATTTGAATACGCCCAATCACGTCGATTTTTATAAAACATTATGTACTCAAATATTTTTCGTCTGTGCCGTCGCCCCATAGCCTCTCGATTAACTGGCGAGCAATTATGCTCTAACCGAGCATTTGGGTTTATGTATAAGTGTTGCCCAAAATGATTTTCTACTCGCGTAGAAAAGTCAATATCTTCAAGCATAAAATAACCATTTTCTGGGTCAAATTCAATTTCTAAAAAAATTTCTTTCCGCCAAGCAGACAAACCACCAGATATTTTATTACTCTTTACAAGATTATGACCTCGACCTGTCGTCTCGCCATAGATTGCAACCCTTTTATCTAAATAAATACCTCGGTGAAATATATTAAACACTGAAGAATAAAAAGAAGCCCTAGGTTGATTATTGGTAACAATTCCACAACAACCAATCATATCGGTCTTATCAGTAAACCCCTTCAATATTTGTTCAATAAAATCATTTTCTAATACTATATCATCTTCTAAAAAACAGACGATATCGCCTATAGCACAATTTGTGGCCACACGTTTTGCATCGACAAGACCAGAAATTGTAGCATCATGAATATAATTTAATTTAATACTATCATACCCTTGCATTAGAGACATGACTTGCCGCAACGACTGATCATCAACACTTTGGTCAACAATCAACAGTTCATCAGGTAGAACTGTCTGACTCAAAATTGATACAACAGCATGACCAAGATCTATAGGTCTATTTAATGTGGGAATTACAGCAGTAAACATATGAATAAATATTTTCGAAAAGTTAAAGTACAGCTAAGTTTACATGACAAAAACGACCATCACGCTTTTTTAATCTAAAATATCAAATAATATTTCTATTTCTTTAAGCCCTTTAATTTGTATCACTAACACATGATTCCATTGTATGTTCTCGTCCTGAATATTGAGCCTTAAAATATATGCTATACGTCGGCAAATCTCTGCACTAGCAAAAAGAGAAATTATATTTCTCTCACATCGAAATTCAGGGAAATATTTATAAACCCCTTCTAAATAAGATTCAACTACGTCATTAATTTCTTGTCTAGATAATTGATTCCTACTCTTACTAACAACCTGTCGTAATAACTTATAAGCACTGAAACCAATCATCATTTTAACAGGGGCAATCATTAAAGAATCAAAGTCAAGAAAGGCAGATAATTCACCATTATTCATAATTACATTATGAGGGTGAAGATCAATATGAACCACCCCTTGCTCACTTTTAGACAATTCACTCTCAAAAGTTAAAACTTTATTCCATGTATTTAATAAAAGACTTTTATTTTCTATTAATAAACTTTTCTCTGACTCAGGAAACTTTACTAGCTCATTATTTGAGTCCGATAAAACTCTTTCAAACATTTCTTTATCTAGGGTAGATAAAAAAGGGTATTGCCTATCTGGCTTTAATTCATTGGGTACAGCCCTCAACTGAGCATGAAAAAGACCAACGGCCTCTCCCATTTTTCTTACATCACATGCATATGACCCAGGAAAATAAAGCCCTGAGACAAATGTCATTAAACCAGCCCATTCTCCATTCCCAATGGAACAAATATACCTTTGCCCTTCCCCTTTCACTGGAGAAGGGCAAGAAGCCTCATGATTAAACAGCCATGACATTAAAGCTGCTTGTTTTTCTAAGCTAACAGCCTCCGTCTCATCCAATTTATCAAACAATTTAAGTAAGTAAGAGGCATTTTCCGTTTCAATGAGAAAATTATTAGAATTAATCTCAAAGCCACCCGATTTTCGAACGGTTATAACGTCTGCTTGTAAGTGGTCATAAAAAGTATTGAAAATAAATTTAATTTTATCCGACTTTTGTCTATCTATCTCAGAGAAAATAGGGGTCTCATTAGAAAATATATCTTCAGAAAAAAAATGCCTTGTTGCCACTAAAAGATGCCTTTAGTTAAACCACCATCAACCATCACGGTTGTTCCTGTAATATAACGAGCACGCTCAGAAGCCATAAAAACAAGCATGTCGGCAAACTCCTCAGGTTCTGCAAACCTACCAAGAGGAATCGTTGCCTGACTACTTTTTAATACTTCCTCATAACTTTTTTCTTGCTTTTCTGCTGCCGTTATTAAGAGATTTTCTAGTCTCTCAGTTAATACACCCCCAGGACATAATGTATTAACTGTAACGCCATCTTTAGCCAACCCTGAAGATATTGATTTCGAAAAAGCTGATACCCCCGCTCTAGCTGTTGCTGACAGTACCATTAGTGGTGTTGGCTCTTTGGCTAAAGTAGATGTTATATTAATTATTCGCCCCCAATTATTAGAAATCATAAGAGGAGCGACAGCTCGAGTAAAACGAATAGTACCAATCAAATTCTGATCGAGAGCTTCATCCCACGTATCATCATCATGCTCTAAAAAAGAGCCCATCGGAGGGCCTCCGGCATTATTGATAAGAATGTCTACCTTGCCCCATTTGCTCACTGCCAAATCAACTACTTTCTGAGGTAACGTTTTATCAACCACATCTCCAGAAAATATTTCTACGTCAACATTAGCTAAAGCCTTAATTTTTGCCTGTGCATTTTTAAGTTTTTCTTCAGATCTAGAAACCAATATTAAATTTACACCTTGTAAAGCAAGGCCTTTTGCGGCTGCAAATCCAATTCCTGAACTAGCCCCAGTTATAATGGCAACACGATTATCAATCTCATAGTTTACTGACATAATTTTCTTCTTCTAATTATTGGAAAAATACCCAATTTGTTTTGCATCCTCAGATAAAACATCAAGGTATTCAACCAAATGAGGTAATACTTTTTTTGCAATAGGTATGACATGAGTATTAATCTCATGCAAATATTTTTCTCGCACCTTTTCATCAGGGTTGAGTCCCAACATAAACATATTATCTAATTTATCAATTACTTTAACGACTTTCATTCCTTCATAGCCTAAATTAATACGTTCATAATATTCTTGTTTATATGTTTTATCCCATTGCTTGTCTCTAACAACAGTCAATGTCTGGATCGAATCTGAAACTACCGATCCAAATTTATCTTGAAGCAACGTTAGATCAGCTCCCCCCACTTCTAATACATTATGAAGAAGGGCAATAATTACATAATTTACTTCTAGAGGTTGACTTAACCCCATGACCATTTCTGCAACTCTAAGTGGGTGAACCAAATAAGCATCAGAACTTAGACCTATATGCTCATAATCAATGGCTGTTGCAAAACTATAGGCTTCAGTAATTTGCTGTAAGTCATCTCCCTCAAAGGCTTGACTTAAAATACTTAAAAACGAATCCCCAGCCCATTTTCCATTATTTTTTAAAGCTTCAAGACGAAGACTTCTTTCATTTTGAATTGAGTTTAGTTTATATGCCATACAGTTTTAATAACTCCAAAAAGTAATATTACATTGTTACTACAAGACGATTGACCCATGCTTCCAACTCTTTTTTTCCCTGTAATATTTCAATTCCATGTGCAGCAGGATCTCCCTTTTGACATTGTGAAAAAGGATCATAATAAACCGATGGTTTCCCTTGTTCCCTAGCCAACAGGGCAGTGGAGGTGTAAGGTGCAGAAATAACAGCAAAACATTCTTCAATGACATAAGACGCAGCCACCTCTGGATCAATAGAAATATAGTGCGATTTTTCTTCTAAACCTTCCACAAGGTATCTATATTGGGGATGAGCAATATTACCAATTTTACGCTTACGCTTTAAAGCCATTGTAATACTATGCAGACTAAATACTGAGCCTATATCGAGTAAAAACTGTTTTGCTACAGTGGGAACATAATACTCAAAATCAAGACCTAATGTTTGGTAAAAAGAATCACGTACAGGTTGGACATCAAATATTGCTATAGTTTTAGACGGTAATAAATTTAACCTCTTTTTACTGGCTGAAAACCATATCTCTCCAACAATATTAATTTTGGCTTGAGCATTGCCAACATCCTTTTGAATAAAGTTCAGTTGCCCTTCATCCCACACTAAAATATTAGGCCAATTACTTGCCTGCCATCCATAGGTTAAATTTTTTGTACCATTAGACTTTAAAAATGGTTCAACATTTGTTGAATAAAAATAAAATAGAATTCTTGAGCCTAATTTTTCTGCTTCATATGTCCAAAGTGGACGATAAATCCAATTAGAATTATGAAACATATAATCTTGTGCTAATCTTTCTTTGCTCTGTAATCTAGCTCGTATCGCTGAGATCGCTTCATGTAAGATAACGGCATGCCACCAGCGTCCACGTAGTAAATCAGCTAAAGACACGGCAATAGCACCGCCTCCATACACCAAAAACTGTAATAACTGCTTAATACTACACAAAAAGGGTACGGGAGATGAAATATAAATAACTGGTTTTTTTTGTAAGGTTTCTTCTGATAAACCTTTAATACTGTGACAAAGTGTATCTATATGGCTAGTACGGCCAATATTTTCATAATACCAAGAAACAACATCATGACTCTGCCCATCCGAAATTCCCTGTGGAACATTTCCTTTTGTCAGAGTGTTAAAATAAGTATATTTACCTAAGTTCTTTTCTGGCTTCCTCTGAAGGACTAAAAGTAATTGTTGAATAAAGTCCTTAAAAAAAGACTTTACTCCATAAAAAAAAAGCAACAGACTATACCCATACCACATTAAGCTAGACCTAATAACCGCAACATTAAACCCATTCTGTTTTAGTATATCTTGCCACTCTGTAGGCAGGGGGTGAACAATTCTCGAACCCGCGTTTCCAATCGAATAGAGTATCGCTTTATTAAACTCAATCCCTGCAATACGAACAAGTAAATATTGACGAATAATAAGCTCTGCATCCTGAATGCCAGCCCCAAAGATAGACCGACTAACTCTTCCTTTGCATGTTGAAATAGTGCGAGTTGTTAACATTGCTTTAACTTCAGCAATTTTATCCAATTGACCCGTTTTTTTTAAAATTCTATAGCCACGCATTATTCTTCTTAATCGAGTGCGGGCTCGAAAACGTAATAACTTATTTATCATCGATATATTTTGCCAAGTTCAAATTAAATACGTTTATTTAATTTCAAAATTACGAGATGCAAATACCTTAACTTTAGCAGGATTACCTTCAAACAAATATTTATCTGGAATCTCATAAATCCATTCATAGCCAGCAGATAAAAAAGCTTTCTCTGACGCTATATTCCCAGCATAAATACCTGCTTCAATCCATCTTAGTTTTAGTGTTTTAAAAACCCACTGCGTTACAACAGTAAGTGATTTCACTCCAATTTTATTTCCCCACACCGATTTATCAAATAAACAAATTCCAATAAGGGCAGTTTTATGAACACCTTCTATTCCATGAATACGCACAGTCCCACAATGCTTTTTCATATCACCAAACCAAACTCCAAATAAAATAGAGTCTGTTGAGTTTAGGTCACCCCGTACAAATGCTGTGACCCCTTCAAATGTCTGAGTGTTTTGACGAACACCAACAAGATATTTATTAACTTCTAAATCGTTTAACCCATCAACATAAGTAGAGTGAACATCACTCGAGGTTAATTGTCGTAACCAGCCGCCCTCAAATTTTATTCGAGCCCCCTGTTCCAATATCATGCAAGGCTTTCCCATGACACAGGTGTTCCTTTCACAACATCCTCTTTCAAACTCTGTCCAATAATTTGTTGTAGATACTTTGGAGCCAGCCCATCTCCAGGCCGCAGTGCTTGAATATCTTTCTCACTTACCTGAGATCCCGCAGATAGATCTCGAATAAAAAATAATGAACGACGATACTTTTTAAATGATGTTTCAACATCACCCTGTACATATGAAACCTTACCTAATGCTGCATGTGCTTTGCGGGTATCTTCCACCAAAGCTGTCAGTTCTTCAGGCTCTAAAGAAAAACTAGAATCGACACCGCCATCAGCACGAGCTAATGTAAAGTGTTTCTCAATTACCGTTGCACCAAGTGCTGTTGCTGCAATAGGCACTCCAATACCCATAGTGTGATCAGACAATCCCGTTTGTACATTAAATGCCTCTGCAAGATGAGGAAGAGTCAATAAATTAATAGTTTCTGGGGCTGCAGGATAAGCACTCGTACATTTTAATAAAATTAGTTCTTTCGCTCCTGCACTTCGCGCCACTTCCACTGCCTCAGAAATTTCACTCAGTGAGGCCATTCCTGTCGACATAATCATTGGTTTTCCTGTTTCTGCACACAGGCGAATTAACTCATGGTCAACCAGTTCAAAGGAAGCAATCTTATAGACAGGTGTATTTAATGATTCCAATAATTCAACCGCTGATTTATCAAACGGAGAACTAAAAACAGCTATACCTAGTTCTTTTCCATAATCAAATAACTGCTTATGCCACGCCAGTGGTAAAGCAGCCTTTTCATAAAGATCATATAAAAATTCTCCATCCCAAGGATTTTCTCCTTTTACAATAAAGCGAGGATGGTTCACTTTCAAAGTCATCGTATCTGCTGTATAGGTTTGCAATTTTATTGCATCTGCTCCAGCATCCTTTGCCGCCTTAATAATCTTCAAAGCCCGGTCTAATGAGCCATTATGATTTGCAGACATTTCAGCAATAATGTAAGGGGGATATTGTGGACCAATTTTGCGGCCAGAAATAGTTATCTCTTTCATAATTTTATTGTTTCACCACTTTTTAATCTTCTAACTTATGACCGCTGCAGCCTGTATCCTAACGATGACTTGGTCTGTTTTTATATTAGGAAACTGAACCTCTTTTCCAATAGCCTCGTCTAAAGCCCACTCAACATCAGAAAAACCCAGCTGATGCCTCATTAATGTCGTTGATGAAAACCGTGGATTAATCTCAAATACTCGGGGCCCTTCCTCTGTTAGCCGAAGCTGTACATTCATACTACCTTGAAGTTCTAAACCATCAGCAATAGCCTGACACATGCTATTAATAGCTTCATTATCTATAATCTTTGCCCATCCCGTAAACCCTCCCACTAACCGTCGTAACATTTGTAGTGTTCGTACTCGCCCATCATTAGTTCGATACACTGCACATGTTACTTCCATATCATCAGGTGTTAGTAATTCTTGATATATGGCATCAGGGTATCGCTTACTAAAATAGGACACATCCTCATCATCGGCAAGAATAAAGACAGCCCTAGACCCAGATCCGGTTCGGCTCTTTAAAATACAAGGCAATTTCTGGGGAGGGGAATTCGCGACTAACGTCGTCCAGGGAACTGCTAGCCCTAAATTAGCCAAGGTTTGGGCTGTTATTAATTTATCCAACCCAGTTGAAATGACTCCCTTTCCAGCAGTTATCCAGTCAACGTTCTTTATCTTGTGTTGAAGCTCATCTAAGACTGCTAATTCCGGTTCAGCCATTGGAATAATAATATCTACCGATTCAGCTTCGACGATTGACTTAATAGAATCAACATACATAACATCCGATGCAATAGGAATCACATGAAAAGAATCTACAAATAGACCGCCTCCATGCTCATCATGCATATCAACCCCAACCAAATGATAATCTTGATCCATTTCACGGATAATTTTAGCCACACCTTGGGCAATATCACCACCGATTGCAGTTATTAATATAACTTTCATGTTCGAACTAAGACCTCTGCTAAGTAGGGTAACTGTGGTTGAATACGAATAGCCTCATCAACTACTGATTGAATATTATAATTTTCATTTCTAAACGCAACCTTTTGAGTCTCTGTATCTAATACAGCCCATGATGCGCCTGGCTGTTTATTTCTAGGCTGCCCGACAGAGCCAGGATTAATAATCAACGTGGTTCCGATTTCTCGACACATTGGATAATGTGTATGACCTATTATAATAATATTTACGCCAAAAGACGTACACTTTTTAAAAAGCTCTTCCGCTGAATCAGGATAAATATATTGATCCGTATCCCACGGTGAGCCATGGCATAACATAATCTGACAAGAGTTCTCAGTTATTGTTTGTGTTTCAGGGAGCCTGGTTAATTCACTTACTTGCTCTTCACTTAATTGCTCTAATGCTAAGCCAAGCCCACTCCCATATTTTTTTTCAATAATGGCCAATAAACTAGGCGTTTCAATAATAGAAGCCAACATATCCTCATGATTCCCCTTCACAATAAATTTGTTCCATGGGGCTAATAATTCCATCACTTTGCCAGGCTGAAAATAATAGCCAACCAAGTCACCGGTTATTAATAGCTTCTCCACACCCAGCTCAGTCGCGGTATTAAGTACTGACTCCAGTGCTAAAGCATTACCATGAATATCACCCAACAAACCTAATTTCATTTTTATTGAATTCTATAATTATTTTGGAATTTTACGGCAAACAACCATCACATCTCGACCATAACCACCAGCAGCTAATGTTTTATAAAAGTGATCCAAAACCTCTGTCATACCCGCATTTTTTATATTCTGCTCAAACATAACCCTACGCTCATGAGCAACTGGGCCCAAGCTAGGATCTTCAACATAATCTAAGTCTTGTAATAAAAACATTTCCAATGGATACAGGGCAGTTTGATCAACCACCTCAAATCCTACAGAATTCAATGTATTACTTAATGTTGAAAAATCAAAATAATTGACATGGTCAGGTAAGTATACAAACCAAGGCTGATGGCCTTTTGCTTTTAAGAAAGCCTGTTGTAAAGGGCTAAAATCATTCGGTACAGTAATGCATAATAAGCCTTCATCTGGCAATGCATTATATATTCTAGTTAATAATTCAATGGGCTCTACCACGTGCTCTAATACATTAACCATCACTAATGCTTTAGCATCTACTGTTTTTACAGTTGAAGATTCAACCTCTGTAAGAAAATCCCATACATTTGATTTATAAAACTTACCAAACCCTAGGTTCTTTGCCCGTTCTAAACCTGGGCTCTGATCAAACCCAATTAAATTATTAAACCCAAGTTTATGCATTTCTTCTAGAAATGAGCCATCTCCACAACCCATATCAATAACTACAGCATCAGATTCTATGTGTTGCCCTAATAAGCGAGCTGTCTCAGATAAGTTTTCTTGTGCCGTAGGCATTTCATATTCAGCATAAAATTCAGATAAATATTCAAATGAAGGGTAAGGGTCAGTATGAAAAAAACCGCATGTGTCACAAAACCCTAGCTTCATATTTTCAATCGGCTTTGCATCCCTCCACAATTCTTTTGGAATAGGGTCTAATATATAACTAGAAAAAGAGTGGCCTGTTGTCATTGTCATTGTCCTAAGTAATTATTGTTATTGAGAAAGAGCATCTAAAACTCCAACAGGGCCTGAAGTGCCACCCATGTCTTTCGTCATTAAATCCATCGCTTTACACCCCATTTCTTTCATTTTCATGGGTGAGTCTATAGTTTTTTGAACAGCAGAAGCTATATATGTATCACTACACTCATGCGCCCAACCCAAAAAACTTGTTACACCAATAGCGGCAAGATCGACGGTTGTTTCAAGCTGATTTTCTGCAAAGACAAGAGTAATAGAGGGTAAACCTAGGTAACAGCGCTCCCATGTAGTGGCTCCACCAGCTCCAATGGCCAAATCTGCCCACACCATTAACTCAGCCATACTCTCAACTTGTATATAAAGCTTTGTATTTTTTAAGGTAGCACAAAGAGCCTCAATCTCAGCGTAATGTGGATTTGTTGCACCAATCACCACCCTTAAATTGATTTTCTTTTCTATTAATTGTATCGCTCTTATTGCCACAGCAGTAAGGTTGAATGAATCACCTCCTCCCATAAAAATTAATATGTTATTAATTTCCCCAGAGCGTTCACTTAATACTTTTCGTGCTTGGTAGAATTGTGGCCTTAAAAGAGAAAATTGAGGACCTAACAACTTTATTGTTTTAGTTGATAAAAGACCATCATATCGAATAGCTAAGTTTGCATAATAATTCTGATCCAATAAAAAATCACAGTTATGCTTACGATCTGCAAGATCATCAATAACCAAGATTTTTTTTGTATAATGTCGTATTTCAGATTCCCACCGTGAATCTAATTGATAGTGGTCTACAACTAACAGGTCAATAGCTACGTTCTTAGTTTCAATCACGTTAATTGTTTCACTTACATCTTTAGACCAATCAAAGTCATTACCATCACCTTGCCAGTTTAGCTGGCAAGCAACATAACCTTTATCTTTAATTAATGAAATAAGATTGCCAGGTAGCTCCCTACAAATAAAAGTGATGTCATGACCCTTGTTTCTTAACTCATCAGCCAAAGTAAGGCAACGCATGACATGACCACTGCCCATATGAATTGATGCATCTGCTCTAAAAATTACCTGCAAAATATTTTTACCTTACCTTAAAGAGAGGTTCTAAGGTCTGACAATGAAGTAACTCTTCTAATGTCTTGTCTTGTATAGCTTTAATTATAAGTGGTAGTACTTCACCATAAGCATCAAACAATACATCTAAATCATCATCACTATGAGAGTAGCTCATATTATGCGTTCCAAGCGTAAGAATTCCTCGCGCCAGCATCTCTTGCATAAAAAGAGTTTTAATTTGCCACTGTGTATAAGGAGCAGTATCGTTAATTAATAGGAAACTCCATACAGGGTGTCCTGAGACACTAAAAACATGCTCTGCATCAGCCTCAGCAATCAGGTCACGTAGAAATTTGATTACTTTTTCGCCTTGCTTTGTCATTGTTGCAACAACTGGCTCTTGCTGTAACTTAGTCATTGTTGCCAGTGCGGCTGCAAGTGAAATTGTTTCACCAGCAAAGGTAGATGAGAAGAAAATATCTTCCATTAATTTCATAATATCTTTTCGGCCAGTAACAGCCGAAACTGCAAACCCATTAGCAATACCTTTACCAAAGGTTGCCAGATCAGGGGTTACTCCAAATAATTCTTGAGCACCACCATTTAAAAACCTGAACCCTGTAATGGTTTCGTCAAAAATCAATAAGGCTCCATTATTATGGGCAATCTCTTTAACACCATTCAAAAAACCTGCTTGAGGTTCAAAAACATTCATCGGCTCCATAATTACTGCAGCGATCTTATCGGGCCATTTCTTAAAAATCTCATTTAAAGAACCCAAGTCGTTATATGAAAAAGTATGTGTTAATTGTTTTGTTGCTTGGGGTACTCCAAGGTCTCGAGCAGTTGAACCAATATACCAATCTTGCCACCCATGGTAACCACATACAATAATATGTTCACGTCCCGTGTAAGCTCTTGCTAATCGAACTGCTGCTGATGTCGCGTCTGAGCCATTTTTACCAAATCGTACCATTTCAGCACAAGGTACCATTTCACAAATTTTTTCAGCAACTTTCATTTCGATAGGGTGAGGCAAGCTAAACAACACCCCTTCTTCAAGCTGCTCCTTCACTGCCGTTGTTACATCGTTATCGTTATAACCTAGTGTTACAGCTGCAAGGCTATTGATAAAATCAATATATTCATTTCCATCGACATCCCATACATGGCTCCCTTTCCCCTTACTCATAAAAAAAGGAGAAGCCCCATATGGAAATTGAGTTTTACTTTTACTAAAAGTTTGGCTTCCTAAAGGTATCGTTTTCAGTGCAGCTTCTAGTAATTCTTCAGAACATTGATAACGCTTTGACATAAATCCATCATTCCTTCTGGTTATTTGACTATAGAGTCTTCATCTAATGATTTCTGATACCCTTCATTCCGAGCAAACATATTATTTATCGTCATTAAATCGGGTTGTTTACTCAGTAAATCCAAAATATCATTCATAGAAAATTCAGGATTAATGGGATATAGACTTTCATATACTTTTGTCACAAATTCAAAATCTTCAGGCTCATCTACCGTCCACCGTAAATGAGATAGATCTATCGTGTTTTCGAAGTTCCCTAATTTAAATTTCTGGGGGTTATTATAAATATAGGGAGTTACATGTTCATGCTCTGATGATAACTGAGCCTCTTTCCAAGCTTGCTCCAAGCAAGAAAATTTAAACACCTCAATATCAAGTCCATCTGGAAAAGTAGGTGATACTGCATTACTGGCATAATCATAATTTCCAGCCATATAAAATGAAATCACATCATCTATAACTGCTGGGTCAGCAAGTGGACAATCTGCAGTCAGCCGTACAACATAATCAGGGTTATGCATGCTTGCAGCTTGATAGTATCTATCTAGAACATTATCTAATGACCCTCTAAAACACTGTATATTATTTTCTCGACATAATAGCTCAAGAGGGTCATCTGATAGTTCATTACTCGTTGCAACAACTAATTTACCTATCTGTTTTGAGCGTTGTAGACGCTCAATTTGCCTCAGTATCATAGACTTGCCTAATACAGGTTTTAAAATCTTCTTTGGTAGCCGTGTAGAAGATAATCGAGCTTGTAATATTGCTAAAATCATTTATTTTCTCAGTTTTCTTGTTCTAGCCAATTTATAGGGCTTAATAATTGGTCATCGTCCGTTGCTAGAGATTCAGGAACAATAATATTCTGATTACTGGATACAGCGATAATCTCTTTCAACTGAACTAGGTTATCTATTCCCACTAAAACGCGAGCTATATCTGGATTCCCCAGTGTAAATCCTAAACATGCTTCTAATGCTGTGAGGTTCTGTTCTTCTAGCCAGGCATCCCAGTTGTCCCATAATGGCTTCCAGCGTTCAAACTTTTTTGGCCTTTGTGCAGAGTCCATTAGCAATAAACCTTGAAGAAATACAGATCTAACATGTACCTCTGTTCCAGCCTCATTTAATTTCCTCATCCAACCTGAAGTAGTCATTCTACGATCAAAAATATTATATGATGCTTGAACTATATCGAATTTAAATTTTGGCCATAAATCATCTAAATCAGCAGGCGAGGATATTGAAACACCAATATTATTAACTTTACCTTGCTCTTTAAGTTTATTTAAAGCACTAAATATTTCGTTCCCTTGATTTCCTAAAAGCTGTTGGGGCTGATGTACTAAAAGCCCCGACAGAGTTGAAATTTTTAATCGTTCTAAAGAGCCTAAAACAGATTTTTCAACCCATGATGAGACATCTTGACAAGAGTCTGGAAGCACTGGAAGCTTAGAAATGGTTTGCCAATTTTCAATGCCGATTTGACCTAATCGTTGTTCACTCTCCCCATATGAAATAGCAGTATCAAGTGTATCAATTCCTTTTTTTTTGGCATATTTCAAAATTTCAAAAGACTCATTTTCACCAATTTGCCCAACTTGATTGGCAATACCATAAGGTAATCCAAATTGAACAGTACCTAGAACTAGTTTCAAGACAACATCTCAGCCAATGTATTAATCACATAATCCTGTTGAGCTTCAGTCAAATCATAATAAAGAGGAATACTTAGAGCTTGCTGATAGTACTGAGCGGCATTAGGACAATTGTCCATATTAAACCCTAATTGCTGATAGTAGGGGTGAATAGGAACAGGAATATGGTGTACTTGTGTAATAATATTCTTTTCACGCAGCTGCATCATGACTTTTGCTCGACTAACACCTAACGCCTCATAGTCTATTAATATAGGGTATAAATGATGTGCACTGTCTTCTCGACCACTATTTTGTGCTGATTTAATCCAGTCTAGACCTAAAAAAGCGATATCATAACGCTCAACTAACTGACGTCGACGCTCAACAAACTGACTTAGCTTCTTGAGCTGTGACAAACCTAATGCACACTGAATATCTGTGATTCTATAATGAAACCCCAACTCTTGCATTTCATAATACCAAGGGTTAACTAAACCCTCTGCTTGAGCATTCTCACTATTTTGAAATTCATCATCATCTTTTATAATGCCATGACTTCGTAACCGTAATAATCTGCGGTATACCTGCTCATCATTTGTCGTAATAATTCCACCTTCACCTGCTGTCATTGACTTTACTGGGTGTAAAGAAAAGATAGTCATTAATGAATGGCTGCAACATCCCACTTTTTTTCCATCAGAATAACTCGCACCTAAGGCTTGTGCGGCATCTTCAATAATAACAGCAGAATTCTGGGCACAGACTTCTTCAATCGCGGCCATATCGCAGGCTAGACCAGCGAAATGTACAGGGATAACAATTTTTGCTTTTGGGTTTTGCTGAAAAGTTTTAACTAATATTTCTGGTGAAAGGTTTATTGTATTGGAGTCTACATCAGAAAATACAGGCTGCGCTCCAGTATAAAATGCGGCATTAGAACTTGCCACAAAGGTGATGGGTGATGTAATAATATCAGCATTAGATCCCGCACCTGCGACAAGTGAAGCGAGATGAAGAGCAGCAGTTCCACTTGAGACGGCAACTGCATAGCTAGCACCAACATACTCAGCTATCGCTTTCTCAAACTCAGCAATTTTAGGACCCTGGGTTAAGTAACCACTACTCAAACAATCTACTACAGCTTGAATATCACTTTCATCAATATGGTGTCGACCATATGGGAGTATATCCACAACTAAATTTTCCCTATTTTATTCTTATTTGCTTCAATCCACACCTGCAAACCTGAGGCTGATAACCATTCTGAATTTTTATCTGATGTATATACAAACCCTTCAGCTACTTTTTTCCCATCTTTTATTCTTTCTGGGTCATCTCCCCAAGCATTAATTGCTGGGAGAATTTTATAGTGTTCTGAATATTCATAGGTTGAATAAGAGTCTTCTTCACTTATCATTTGTTCATGAAGTTTTTCTCCTGGCCGAATCCCAATAATATCGTGCTCCGCATTAGGCACTACAGCATTTGCAATATCAGCTATCGTCATTGATGGAATCTTTTTAACATAAATCTCCCCTCCAACCATATCTTCAAATGCATGCCATACTAATTCAACAGCATCCTCTAGACTAATCATAAACCGAGTCATTCTAAGGTCAGTAATAGGAAGTCTTCCAGTATCAGCTAGTGACGAGAAAAAAGGAATAACCGAACCTCGCGAGCCCATAACATTACCATACCGCACAACAGAGAAGCGAGTGTTATGAGTACCTGAATAAGCATTACTTGCAACAAATAGTTTATCGGATGCTAGCTTAGTTGAACCATATAAATTTGCAGGACTACTTGCCTTATCTGTGGATAATGCAACAACACCTTTTACATTCTGATCAATACATGCATCAATGACATTCATCGCCCCGATAATATTTGTTTTCACACACTCGAAGGGGTTGTATTCAGCTGTGGGGACTATTTTAGTTGCAGCAGCATGTACAACAAAATCAACCCCATCCAGCGCTCGATGCAGTCTGTCTTTATCCCGCACATCACCAATAAAAAACCTTACTCTAGGGTCTTCGCCATAAAGCTTAGCCATTTCCCACTGTTTCATCTCATCCCGAGAGAAAATAACCAACCGAGATGGATTATATTTTTCTAACATCATGGGTACAAAGGTATGACCAAATGATCCTGTACCACCTGTAATAAGAATTGATTTTCCAGTCAATATAGACATTTTTTTCCTAAATATTAATTAGCTAACAGCTTGAAGAAGCTCAGTTTGACGCCCCATCATCTCCTGCTTGTGCAACATTTCTAGAAATTGAGCCACAGAACCCATATTTCTCCCAAGATAATTTTTAATTTTTTGATTATCTAATGACATGTCTTGAGGTCGTTTGGCCTGTAAATTGGCGTTCTTTATTTGTTCCCGTTTTAGCAACGTTGTTGGCAGACCAAATTCCATACATAAGGCTATTGCAAAATCATACTTTGAAACGCGTTCATCACCTACAAGATTATACACTCCAGAGGTTTTTTTCTCGACTAGTTCATGAACGGTTAAAGCCAAAGTATCAGCAAGAATAGGGCTAAAATACACATCATCAAATAGATTCAATTTTTTATCATTCCGTAAACTCTGAATAAGCCAATCACTAAAAGATTGTCTGTTCGCATGCCCCCAACAAAAAAAATTAGTTCGGATTATTAAAGCTTCTTTGTTCTCCGCTTGAACCCACTTTTCGGCAAGAGCTTTAGTCCTCCCATATTCATTAGCCGGATTGACAGCACTCTCTTCTTTATAATTTTTTCCACTGCCCTCAAATAAATGATCAGTTGAAATATGCACTAAAGAAACACCACTTTTGGCTGTTGCAATAGCAATATTTCTAGCTAATGATGCATTTATCTGTTCCGCCAACTCAGGCTCTTGTTCACATTGATCAACACTTGTCATTCCAGCCGTATGAATCACTAAGTCAGGGGATAGTTCAGCCAGCTGTCTTTCTAAAAGTTCAGTATTCTCAAGCTCAAGCAGGTAAGTACGAACCCCATCAAGATTAACCTTATGCCGATGTATACCGAGAATAACATCCCAATCATCTCTGACAGCACAGGCCCAATTTATCGCTAATAAACCACTTCCTCCCGTTATAAGAACTCGTTTTCTCCTCAACTTATTACTAATCATTATTTAATCGCATAGTGCATTAACATTCTATCCTGAGTCCTAAAATATAGAGCTTTTATTACGCTACCAGCCACGTCTAAACACTATAGTTGGCATTAAGTTACTTCATAATAAAACAAGCACCCATAGGTACTTTATAAAAGAAACTAGCTTTATGATCCTTGAGAAACTCATCAACAGCAGTACTTGCACCTGGAAATTGAGATGAACCATAGTCATCAACCACAATAAAACCTCCATCGACAAGCTTCTTCCAAAAGAACTCAAGACTATCTATCGTTGGCTGATACAAATCAACATCAATATGTATAAATGAAAATTCCTTATCAGACACTTCATTAAATTTTTCTGGAATCCAGCCTGCATACAATTCAACAAAGTGAAATTCTGATAAAACATTTGCCACTTGCTCTTGCTGAGATGAGAAAATTTCTTTCTCTATTTTTACTTCATGTTCTGACATATCTCGAATAAGGTTTTTATCCTTTTCAACCTTATCAGATAGCCCACCTTCAAAACTATCAAAAATATGGAATGTGCCAGAGAAATCATTATCAGAAAATATTTTTGAAAGCATATGTGCGGAATGCCCCTTCCAAACACCACACTCTGCAATATCCAGCTTAGGAAACCGTTGCGCGGTAATAGCTGCAATCTGAGCTAAGCTGTAATACCTGCACTGTTTATAAAAATTATCACTCCATTCTGCATCAGCCTTTGATATTGCATTGGAATATAGCTCAACCTCAGAATCTTTATTTAAAAAAGGGGCAAAGATAAAGCGGTCAATCAAAACAAAGTCAGAATTCCTATCTCTTTTATATTGAATATGTATGGAAAGACCCAAAACATCACCAACCATCGCTATCAACTTCTTAATAAAATTTTTCATTCTTTTAAGTATTCTTTTTAAAAAATAAAATGTGCTCGGAACCAAACCGAGAAATAAAGGAGTTATTTAGTGTAAATAATGTATATTTCAATTTTAATGACTGCGGCCAGTGTGACATTCCAGGTAATGGAAAGCTATACCTAACTGACTGTTCATGCTCCAAGCCCATACCATCAGCATATCTCATTAATTCAGAAACCTTTAACCTATTTTTATTATACTTTGGAGCCTGCCCAACAACTAAAGCTCTTAAATAATAATAAGGAAATAATAATTTACCTATAGGGTAAGGGTTCGGTGTCGTTTCAATAATTAATATACCATTTGGCTTTAATACTGCAGATATTTTCTCAAATAAGGCATCAACTACCTCAACATGCGCTATAACACCTACACAAAGAACGACATCAAACTGTTCATTGTCCTGAATCGCTTCAAACGAATCATTTATTATCCGAATATTATCTAATAAGCCATTTGGAACACGTTCCGCTACCTTTTCCAGCATCTTATCTGAAATATCTATTAGTGTTAGCTGGTTTGAATCATTTAGAAACTGGAGTGACAGGCTACCATCTCCACAACCAATATCCAAAATATTGACCCCACGTAACTCACCTAAAAACTTTTTAACTACATTAGACCTTATGATAATTCGGTCACTGCTATTCTTTAAATAATCAAGCTTATTAAAAAATAGCTTTACTTTGTTTTCTGCCATGGTACTCGTGAATTCTAAATTATTACAATTAATAGGTTAAGTCGTTTTTTTATAATTACAGCGGCTTAATAGTTTCACGATATTCATCAAGCCAGTTCTCAGCATACCCACAATTTATATAATCTTTGAAGTAAGGACCACCTTCCGTATAGTGGAGATTAGAAATCTGCTCTACGGGGATAGCAGGATCATAATCTACTAAATGATTCCATCGACTAGGAATTTCACCTATTTCTTCATCTTTAATCCATTTAAACCGGTGTAAATCTAAGCCAGTTGCCGTTTCAACATAGTTAGGGGTTAAAGCTTTACACTTCGCATTATTCATCAACATTACACTAGACCAGTTTTTACGCTCATATTTTGTTTGTGTTTGGTTGAGAAATTTCACATCTCCATTTGGGTTGTGCTCATGATGAACACACATGAGTGCAAATCGCTCATCACGCAAGTTCCATAGATTTACAATGTCATCTAAGATCAACATATCGCAATCCATAAAAATAGACCAACCTTCATAATCTGAAAGATATGGGGTTAAAAACCTCGAAAATGAAAACTCTGTTGACTGTAAGGCATTTCGATCACGATTAAATACCGACTTAAGGTTTCCTAAAGCAATCGGAGTAATTTGAACGGGCTGTGATGCCCTTCTCATTATAGATGCCGCAAGAACATGGTAGGCAATCTCTTCGTTAGGATCATAACCTATAAAAACTTTTATCATTTAATTATCCTTAATCTCTCAATTAATACTACAAATATCTTCTAACTATCCAGCCTACTCGCAATTATTTTTGCAGGCACCCCTGCCACTATTGAGTACCCTGGTATATCTTTACTCACAACAGCCCCTGCGGCAACAATAGAGTGAGCTCCTATTTTTACATTAGGCAAAATAACTACATTAGCAGCGATCCAAACATCATCCTCTATTAAAATATGACCTGCTGCATGACCTTGCATATTCATTGGCATGTCAAGATCACTATATATATGATTCGAACTACGCATCACTGTATTCGGGCCAATCATTACATTGTTTCCTATAACAATTTTGCCCCCACAATCAGCAATAATTCTTACATTTCCATTGGCCGAAAAGTTATTCCCTATGGTCAGCTGAGCCCGATCACAAGCTCTCAACACCCCTCCAGAAAGGAATGATACATTATTTCCAACCATGATATTCTTTGGACAAGCAATTTCAACATTATTAGATATAGATAGGTTCAATCCAGACTTTTTTAAAAAAGTTTTAAAACACACTCGCCTTATTAATCGACCACTTCTACCTGGTATCCCTTGTATTACCCAGTTGAACCAGTCAATCGCTTCCGATCCAAGTAAATTAAAAAAATTCATTTAGTCATTAACCATGTAACACATCAAAATGATTTTCATAATATTTAAAAATCACAGGTCTAAGAAAATTTACTTTCGATTCAAACTCAATTATATACCTATCATCAAAATCCAGCTCAGATTGGATAATAACAACTCCGCCAGAACTAACATTGATACTTTTTAACTTTTCTTTAAGTCCACCTTTGTACTGATACATAGTAATATCAGTATCTTTTTCAAGAAAATTTACTAATGCAATTTCACTTGAAATAGCATCATCTAATCGCAGCTGAGCCCTATAATATAAATTATTTTTTTGCTTTACACCAATGCATCTACTTGTCTGTGTTTTTAAAGAATATGCAACTGCATTTACATTACCATGAGCATAAGATCGAAGTAGAGAAGCATCTGATTTCCTTTTATAGGAAACAAAGCCTCGCTCCCCAATACAAATTCTTTCACCATTAAGCATTTCTTTTATATCAACCAAATGGAAAATAGCAAAAGTACCATTTTCTCCATTCTTACATAAGCCATCTGACAATTCACTTAGATTAAACAATCTATTTTCACCATAGCTTACAGCTAATTTCTTGCCCCCCAAGAGCTTTCCACATGAACCGTAAAATTCAACAAGCACATCATAGCTATCTTGATAGTGAGGATTTAGGATCGGCCCTAAATGAGCTATATTGAAGTAGTTATCCCAAATACTTGGGTCTCTCCATATAAATAAATCACTACTAACTTCAGAGTATCCGAGGTTAATTGCAGGTGGGTATATATTGAATATTTCTCTCAAAAAGAGTCCCAATGGCCCTCTAGAAAACTCTCGAATTTGTCGTTTCACAGTATTTAAATTTAAGTTATCTAACAAATTCACCCCCAATAAGACTTCATTTTTTTCATAATAGACCTACGCACACCCTGCTCACCATTTATCGAATATTCTGATGGTGTCATTGTATGCTCTAATGACATTTTTTGTCCTTGCTCATCCACTGAGAAAAATATAGGTATTCCCATAATTCCCTTGGAAACAAGAAGCAGTTGTTGTCCACCTTCGAAGTTTATACCTGAAAGATCTAAAAAATTCACATTATTAGAGTCAAGGTTGAATTTTGCCAGTATTTGTTTAGATTGAATGCTTCTTAACTCTAAAGTCCCTTTCTTTTCTGTAGGTTTACTATCAAAAGAAGCAAAAAAGAGATAATTTTTGATGGTCGCACCTTCTTGAATAAAAGGCACTAAACTGACGATACTTCCTCCTTTTATTCGAGTCATCTCATACGGCATCTCTCCTTGATAACTTACACTTGTGCCATCACCTATAATTTTCAGGTTTCCTCGCCAAGAAGGTCGGCTATTAAAACCTTTAACTTCTGGCAACTCACTGTATTTACCATCCATAGCCTTAGGAGATAAAAAAACTAACGCACTGGATACCTTATCTCTTGGTATATCTAAATCAGAGGCTAGAATAGAGAGGCTAGAGTAATCGACTAGTTGCGTATATGTTTTAATAACCCAAACGTCATCATCTGGATATGCAATACATATAAATACATCATTTTCTAAACTATCAGGTAATAATTCGGAAGGAGAAAAGCTACTCACTGTTATAGCTGGTTCAAATTCATGACTATCTAAAAAGAAATATAAGTCCATCGTGAATCGAGCTCCTACTTTTAATTTAACAATTGTACTAACATACTAGAATTATAAGATTGATTCAGATAATAATCTGACATTTCTGCACCATTAAGCACGCTTTTTGGCTTTATATCCATAATTTTTTCAATGCTTTTTGACAAGCTTATTCCCGTTTCTTTATTTTTTAAGAACTCTACCCTCTCAAATTGATACTTATTATCCAATTCAAAAACATTATTACTCACTATTTCACCTAAGCTTATGTATATAGGTAACACACCTAGTCTCAAATAATCTAAAGCGACAGAGGATGACCTAAAGAAACATGCATTAGGTAAAGAATCATTCTGCCTTACATATAGAATGAAGTTATATCTTTCTACAAGTCCTTTTAAATAAAGATAGGTTGAAGTGTTAGGGTTTAGCCTAATAACAATTTTATAAAGCTTTTGTATTTTAGACTCAAACAAATAGTTTAATATCTGGGTAGACTCTTCAATATTCCCAGTTAACGCAAACAATAATGTATTAGGGCTCTGCTCAATACTTTCATTAATATCCTTTTTCTTACTTCCCCTTAAAAAAAAACCATTTCTAACGGCCACTTTGGGGAATGTTTTGTTAAGTATATTCGCACTCATCTTGCTGGGGGCTATTATCACAGCTGGAATATTTTCTTCTTGATAAAAACCAGTCTGGTTAAGGCTAAGGTGTCTTGGTGTTAATGCACAATGTAGGTAACCAATTGAGTTGACTGCTTTTTTATTCATGACTTTAACAATATTTTTTTCCCAGCCTCTTCCTTCCATAGGGTAAAGAAACTTACTTGTCATATTATTTTCTAGCCATGCCTCTATTGATTTAACTATAACCTTATCTCTATTAAAGGCTCCCGAATTGATATCTTTCAAACCCAATATAATAAAAATAATTTTATCAAAAAAACAATTTAAATTTTGTACGCAGCCGATTAAATAAATAATCGAAAAAAAAGGGGATAATAAAATACTGAATATAATTTTCGCTAAACCTACGTAACTAAGCCCTGATTCAACAAATAGATAATCACTACTCTTAAAATTAAAGCCTCCCTCTATTTTCAAATAGTTAAATTTCTCATCTAAATTACTCAGTAAAACGCCAAAATATGGGTCTTTCTCATATGAATGACTCCCTAATGAAATCACTGATAACTTATGAATGGTATTAGGTCTTTTTCCTAGAATGCGTCGAAAGCTCGTTCTGATTATTAACAGTATATTTTTAAACGGAAATACAGTGAGAATTAAGAATTTAATAAATTCAATAATGAGTAATCTACTTAAATCATATGCTTGAGAAAAACCGCTCTTTTCAAACAGTGCAACAAGTTTTTTATCACTGAGAGGCAACGCGCCTAGATGGCCAGAAGAAAAACTAAATAACTGAGCACTATCAGCTTTATAAAATAAATGGGTCAACTTTATGAGCATATTTTTTTACCTAACTCAAAAATTCATTCATTTTGTATGTTTTTCAACACATCCAAACTATTTCCCTGTTCTACTAACACGCCTTTATCAAAACGAAATAAAATATCACAATGTTCTACGGTGCTATATCGGTGGGCTACTATAATAATTGTTTTTTCTCCTTGCAATGCACGCACTGAATCAACAACTCCTTGTTCTGTTTCTATGTCTAGAGAACTTGTTGCTTCATCCAAAACTAAAACATCTGGATCATGATACAGTGCTCGAGCAATTCCTATACGCTGCCTTTGCCCTCCAGAAAGCCTTACTCCTCTCTCTCCCACCATCGTCTCCAAACCGTCAGGGAGGTCATTTATAAACAGTTCCAGTTGTGATGATTTCACTGCATGAAGAATAGCTTGTTCATCTATATCTTCGTTATTTATACCAAAAGCAATATTACGCCGCAAAGTATCATCAGTAAGAAATATTGTTTGTGGTACATAACCTATATGATTCTGCCAACTACGAATATTTCCCTGAATATCATGACCATCCAGCATCACCATACCTTGCGTTGGAGGCAGTAAGCCTAGGAGAATATCGATTAATGTGCTTTTTCCTGCTCCACTCCCACCAATAAAACCTACCGACAAACCTTGAGGGATACTAATATTTATATCATTAAGTACTAACTTGTCCGTATCAGGATATTGAAAACTGACATTTTCAATATTTAATGATTGGTTAAAAGACACAGGTGAACCCTCTGCTACATCACCCCCAGCCTCCTTTATCAAGTCTGTTTCATATTCAAGCCTTTCAATTACTGGCAAAGAAAAACGTAAACTTTGTACCGCAATCAAGATGCGGTTAACTGATGGCATAATTCGAAATGCTGCGGCTGCAAACAACCCCATAGTCGGAAGAATAGCCTCCAACTGTTTTCCTTGCTTTATCATGACTAATACTAGAATAGCAATGCCAGAAACAGCGAGTAGTTCTAACCACAACCTTGGTAGCAGAGTAAGTGTTTTTGACTTCCAGCCAATCTTAGCACTCCCTTCATTATGAACCTTATATTCTTTTAGAAAGAACTTCTCTCTACCTAATAGCTTTACATCTTTGGCTCCACCAAGCCCCTGTTGTAAGTGCTGTATTCGAGATTCCTCATGCTTCTGACGTGCCTCACCCCATTTCAATAAGGCATTTTTTGTCATCTTACTAAACGTAAGTCCAGCAATGCCCAATACAAATGCTACCGCTATAGCGCCTATTGGCTCAACAATAATTAATAACACTAAAATCCCTATCATCACCAATGCCTCCGTCATAACAGTCATTCCTGCTATAAGTACAGAGTGAGTAAATAAGTTAGTTTCAGTAATTACATTATTAATTAATTGCGCAGAATTACGCTGTAAATGGAAAAGGTAAGGCAACCTCATGTAACCAGAAAATAATTCGTATGACAGCCTAGCTTGAACACCATGCACAAATACCATTTGCCGCCATGCAAGGAAGCCAAGGAAAAGAGCTTTGATTACATAGATAGAAATCAATCCCAACATTCCTATAATAACTATCCCTTCTGCTGAAGGGTTATCTAAATAATCTAAGACTGGTGCTAATGCTGGGTATTGAATAATTAGATCTGTCTGGGTCATAATTGCTATTGCAGGAATAACTAACCCAACACTTAATGTTTCTAGTAACATCCCTATTAACATCATCGTCATAACAACAAAGAACATGTTTCTTTGGTCTATAGCAATTAATTTCCACAATTTTAAGATATCGTTCATAGAATATACTTTTTCGAAGCGCTCATTATTCCACCGTCACACTTTTAGCCAAATTCCTAGGTGATCTACATCAGTCCGTTTATATAGTCGCCACATGATAATTCAGCAACTGCAATGCAATATTAAAAAATAGGGAGTCTAATCCTCTCTACATTAGCCGCCGTCCATTGCTCCGATCGATCGACAACCTCTTACATCCCCTATAAAATAACGTATACAAGAGGCATTATAATCTTGCTGCATTTCAAATTATTTCAATTCCTCTCGTAAAAAAATTATTTTTTTAGGCTTATATCTCTCAAGAATGATTTGGATATATTTTTTCAAAATGCCCCCATCCCTCCCGTAATAAGTATTGCTTAGTTATTTAACAGCTTTATTCCTTCTTCACTTTTTATATTTATATTTATATTAAAGTAGAAATACACCTTCATATATTTCATGCCTCTCGATATACTCAAAGCTTATTCCTCTCTAAGTAGTCTATACTTTCTTCCATCGCATCAACCATGCATAGAAAACTCAATTAATTCATTATAGACAGCCTTTTTTATAACTCTTTTAATTATTTCTGGCTCAATATTAAGATAATCATGAACCAAGACATTTCTCATCTCGATTATTTTACGCTATGCAATATCATCTACACAACCCACCAGCATCGAGATAGCTTTTCAAAGACTGAGTAGCCATCATCTGATGGCTACTTTTATAAAGCTATATTTATGCAAACCTCTCACCCTCTTAACTTTTCACTTATATCTAAAGCGAAAATCTATGAATTAAGGTACATTTTATTAACGACTATCGCTCTTATCACTTTTTCGTCCAAATTAAGGTAGTCATGTACTATCGCATTCCTCATTCCAATAATCCTTTGCCATTCATTTGCATCATTCTTGGGGATTAGTTGTAATTCCATTAATTTTTCAAAGACGGGATAGGCATCGACGGGTAAAACTTTACCTTGCTGTTAGATTGTTTCAAAATTGTTTGTTCATTATTCAACAGTAACCGACTTAGCCAGATTCCTAGGCTGATCAACATCAGTCCCTTTAATAATAGCCACATGATAGCTTAAAAGCTGCAATGCAATATTAAAAGTAATTGGTGCCGTAATTCGTCCTACATTAGTAGCTGCTTTTATCACAGTAAAGTCCTTTTCTGAGCTAATATTTGACTTCTCATCTTCAAATACCAACATCTGACCGCCACGCGCTTTTACTTCTTGTAAGTTCGATTTTAGCTTTTCCAATAAATCATCCAGTGGCGCGATTGCGATTACCGGCATATTTTCATCTATCAATGCTAAAGGTCCGTGTTTTAATTCACCTGCAGGATAAGCTTCTGCATGGATATAACTAATTTCTTTTAGTTTTAAGGCGCCTTCCATGGCGATAGGGTACATTGTTCCTCTACCTAAAAACAATGCATTTTGTTTATCTGTAAAACTTTCTGCAATGACTTTAATAGTTTCTTCATGCTTTAAAGCATTATTAATAAGATTGGGTAACTTCTGCAGCTCTTCTACTACCTGGTTTTCATCATCAACGGAAATACGTTTTTTTACTTTACCAATACTGGTTACTAAAAGAGCCAAAACCACTAATTGAGTAGTAAATGCTTTTGTAGATGCTACGCCTATTTCTGGCCCGGCGTGCGTTAAGCACGTTAAGTCTGAATCTCGAGTTAAACTAGACTCGGCTACATTACAAATAGTGAGTGTAGGTACATTTGACGTACCATCCTCCTCTACTTTTCGGGTGACATTTATTTTTTGTAAGGCCGCTAATGTGTCGGCTGTTTCACCTGACTGGCTAATGGTTACAAATAAAGTGTTATCTTGAATAACGGGGTTTCGGTAACGATATTCACTGGCTACTTCAACTTGGCACGGCATTCCTATAACATCTTCAAACCAATATTTTGCAACTAAGCCTGAATGAAAACTTGTTCCACAGGCAATAATTTGTATTTGCTGAACCTTATTAAAAATTTCTTCTGCTTGATGGCCAAAAGCTGAGACTAAAACCTGATCAGGTGTAATTCGCCCCTCTAAAGTATCACTGACTGATTGCGGCTGCTCAAAGATTTCTTTGTGCATATAATGCTTATGATCACCCAGCTCAACTGAATTAGATTTTAAGCTTGATTGCTTTATTGGTCGTTCGACTTGCTCGCCCTTAGCATTATATATTTCAACGGTTTCTCGAGTGACTTTAGCCACATCACCCTCTTCTAAAAACATGAACCGTTGAGTTACTGGTAATAATGCCGAGACATCTGAAGCAATAAAATGCTCACCAATACCCACACCAATGACTAAAGGGCTACCTTTTCTGGCAACCACTAAAATATCAGGATTATTAGTAGCGACTACACCTAATGCATAAGCGCCCTCTAAATGCTTTATTGCATAATTGACAGCCTTGAGTAAATCGTCAGTCTGTTCCAATGCTTGATGCATTGCATGAGCAATAACCTCTGTATCTGTTTCAGAAGTAAAGCGATAACCCGCGGCCGTTTGCTGTTCTTTTAATTCTTGATAATTTTCAATAATGCCATTATGAACAACAGCCACTTTGTTATTACAAATATGCGGATGTGCATTATTTTCTGAAGGCACTCCATGTGTCGCCCAACGTGTATGCGCAATACCTATAGATCCAGAAATAATAGGCTTATCTTGTTGGATTTTTGACTCTAGGTTTTTTATTTTACCTATTGCTCTAACTCGCTGTAATTCACTCGACCTATTTAATACAGCAATACCAGAGGAATCATATCCGCGATATTCAAGCCGTCTTAACCCTTCAAGTAAAATTGGAACAACATTTCTCTCTGCGACTCCACCAACAATTCCACACATATTATTTTCCTAATTATATTTAATGGCTTATTCTTTTAACTCTAGCTCTTTTAAGGCGAGCAGACCATTATCTGCAAAGACGAATAATTCAAAATATGTTGCTTTGTTTATAACAACTCTAATTATTTCGGGTTCAATATTAAGATAATCATGTACTAAAGCATTTCTCATACCAATAACTTTACGCCATGCCAGCTTATTAATACTAGCTACACCCTGCTGAGATAATATTTCAAAAGCTGAATATGCATCAGCTGGGGCAACATTGTTCAAAGCATATGCCCAATGCTTTGCAATACCAATACAAGCTTCTATGAGTATTTGTAAGGTTCTTTCCGCAGCTCTATATTCATACCGGCTTAAGTCTCTCTGCTTGATAATATCCGTCAATCCCTGCAATTCACTTTTTAACTCCAATAACTGCTCTTTCATTGAGAACAAATAAGTGTCATCCATAAATAGCCTGTTGATGCTGATAATGATATAGGTAATCAATTTCCCACTTTGACATAATGCGCTGCTGCTCTTGGTATTGCCTAGATTTATTTTTACTTAACCATAACTGGCCACTTTTAAGCACAGACATAGCAATAGGAATAGGGGCTATATTCATATCCAGTATACTTAACTTACCCTCTTTTAAATTTAGTTGCTGTTGCCAATCGAGCGCCAGCAATTCTGGGCGCAACCTCCGCTCAATAATATCGTCTTCCCATGTTTTAAAAATAACAGCTAAATCTATATCACTTTGTTCGTGAGCAGTTCCTTTTGCATAGGACCCATATAGCCACAACAGTTCAATATCATCATTTTCTTTTGCTAACGCGATGACTTTAATTTTTATTTCTTGGTAGGTTATCTCTGTATTTCCCATGTAAAGCATATTCCTCAAAGGCACAATTATCGGTATAAACATTTATGCCTTTTTAACGTTCCTATCGGTCGCGGCTAGAAGCTCCTCCTACCCAGCAAAATAATCTATAAAAACTATATTCTCTTTGGATTTGAACTTACTTAGGTAACACATCTCTCTAGGAGGCTGTTAATCCTCTTTTTTCAAGATCACTAACAATAGCGTTACCCACCCCCACAATAAATTCAAGATTCTCAAAGCTTGTTTGCAACGCATCAGCCAGAACACTTAAGTCTTCAATATACTCATGAACCATTTGGTTTCTTAATTGGCGCAACTCTAGCCATAATTCAACAGAGGATAATACGCCTATTTTTTCCGCCTTATCTAAGTTTTCTATCGCTATTTTTGGCTTTTCTCCCAAAACATCTAACCATGCAGGTAATAATTTATCGCCAATGGTATCTTGTAGCCGGCAAAATCGACTAGAAAAAGCTTCTACCTGCTCTGCAAGTTCAGCATCCTTTTCCAAAGAAGCGGCTCGCTTATATGTAAAAGGCTGGTCAAAGACTTTTTTTGCTGAGTAATTTAAATGGACAATTTCTTTTTCTACGACTCGGCTTAAAAATCTTAACCTCTCTAACTTCGCTTTATTAGCTAAATCCAATTTCACAATGTAATTCCATTTTGTAAAGCGATAGCATGTATGGGTAAATCTTTTAAATTAGGTGCGGACAATAAAACATCAACTTTTCGCCCATGGAACAATCTAATCAACTGAGCACTTATTTTTGCAGAAAGCTGAGCGGGATGCTCTACCACATCGGGTAATGTTATAAGCAAATCGATGTCGCCCCCTTTTTTAGTATCATCGACCCTAGATCCAAATAGTTTAACTTGCGCAGCATCCCCAGCCAATGTCGCTATAACGGTTAGAATATCTTGCTTTTGTTGCTCCGTTATTCTCATTGAATATGCCCCTATCTTTAATAAGCCTCTGCCCCTGTGAACTCTATATTTTAAACCGTTGCACCCAAACGTTCTCGTTGATAACTTCCGTCCTGTACATTAGCGCACCATTCCTGGTTAGCTAGATACCATTCTACTGTTTTACGAATACCACTTTCAAAGCTTTCTTCTGGCTTCCAGCCCAACTCTTTCTGAATTTTACTGGCATCAATGGCATACCTTAAATCATGCCCCGCACGATCTTGTACATAAGTAATAAGCTCATTGTATTTTTTAATACCAGCTAGTTTACTGGGGACTAATTCATCTAATAAATCACAAATAGTATTAACAACTTCAATATTTTGTTTTTCATTATGCCCACCAATATTATAGGTCTCTGCTATTTCGCCTTCTGTAGCGACAAGCACTAAAGCTCGCGCATGATCTTCGACATATAGCCAATCTCTAATTTGATTGCCTTTTCCGTATACAGGAAGAGGCTTGCCTTCTAAGGCATTTAGAATAATGAGTGGAATTAGTTTTTCAGGAAAATGATAAGGCCCGTAATTATTTGAACAATTCGTGATTAATGTTGGCAAGCCATAAGTCCGTTGCCATGATCTAACCAAATGATCTGAACTAGCTTTACTGGCTGAATAAGGTGAGCTTGGCGCATAAGAAGTCGTTTCAGTAAATAATGGCAAATCTTCACTTTGCCCTTCTTCTGGGTGAGGCAAATCACCATACACTTCATCCGTTGAAATATGATGAAAACGGAAACCTGCTTTTTTTGTTTCTTCTAATTGAGACCAATAATGCCTTGCTTGATCTAACAAAGTATAAGTACCAACAATATTAGTTTGAATAAACTCACCAGGTCCATCTATTGAGCGGTCAACATGTGACTCTGCAGCAAGATGCATAACAATATCGGGTTGATACTGTTCAAGTACTCGTTTAATTTCAGTTGCATCACATATATCAACTTGTTCAAAACTGTATCGCGCGGACTCGGATACTTCTTTTAATGATTCTAAATTTCCAGCATAGGTTAACTTATCAACATTAACGACCTGATGCTCAGTTGCATTAATAAGATGGCGAATCACTGCAGAACCAATAAATCCAGCACCACCCGTCACTAAAATTGTTTTCATTTTGTCACTCATTTTTGAAGTTTATTTAAGCATTCAGACAAGGAATCCTTCCAATAAGGAATATTAACTGGATAGCTCTGTTTAATTGTTGCTTTATTGAGCACACTATAGTGAGGGCGTTTCGCTGGGGTAGGATAATCTTTAGTTTCTATCGGAGACACAGCACATTGAATATCTGATAGTTCAAAAATAGCTTTAGCAAAGTCATACCAGCTACATACGCCTTCATTGCTAAAATGATAAATACTTGTTACTTCTTTCTGAAAATCAGTCAAGTTATCACTTATAGAATCAATGATTGCCAAAATACTTAGCGCTAGATCTTTAGCATATGTTGGCGAGCCAATTTGATCAAAAATTACATTTAATTGATCACGTTCACGCCCAAGCCTCAACATGGTTTTAACAAAATTATTACCATATTCAGAATATACCCAACTAGTCCTAATTATGACAGCGCCCTTCATAATATCTTGAATCGCTTGCTCACCCTTAAGCTTAGTCGAGCCATAGATATTTTGTGGATTTATTAAGTCATTTTCCACATACGGCTTATAGCTTTCCCCATCAAAAACATAGTCAGTACTAATATGAATAAATATTGAACCGTTTTTTTGCGCTATTTCTGCAAGTTGCTTAACGGCTAAATGATTAATAGCATCAGCCAGCTCCTGTTGTTCTTCGGCCTTATCTACGGCTGTATATGCAGCACAATTAATAACCACATCAAATCTGTTGTTCTCAAAAAATGTAACAATACTTTGTGAGCAACTTAAATCCAGTTCTTCCCTACCTGTAAAAGTAAATTGATATTGTGGATGCTGTGATTCCAATGATTTTAGAGTGCATCCCAATTGTCCATTTTTCCCTGTCACCAGAATTGTTTTAATTTTAGGCATAATAATTTGTCTGATAATCAAAACCAGTATCCACTTCTGTTAGCAGCGGCTGTTTTGTATCTTTTTCTGATAACTGTAAATTGGCTTTAGCTATTTTCCAATCAATAGCCAACTGTTGATCGTCATAGGCCAAGCCTCTGTCACACTCTGGCGAGTAATAATTATCGACTTTATAGGCAAAGGTTGCTGTTTCACTTAACACGACAAAGCCATGAGCAAAACCTCTGGGTACAAAAAGTTGATGTTTATTCTGCTCAGATAACTCTACCGCCACATGCTGCCCATATGTTGGGCTTCCCACTCGAATATCAACGGCAACATCCAAAACAGTGCCAGAAATAATTCGAACCAACTTACTTTGAGCATGAGGTGGCAACTGAAAATGCAAGCCCCTTAATACTCCTTTTACTGATTTCGACTCATTATCTTGTACGAAATGTACTGCATGCCCAACTGCCTGTTCAAACAAATCCTGGCGAAATGTTTCTACAAAATAGCCTCGTTCATCGCCGTGCACTTTGGGTTGCAGTAAAATAACATCAGGAATTGATTGTGCTATAAATCTCATCCATCAACCCCTTCTGCAGCACGTTTTAATAAGTATTGTCCATATTGATTTTTAGATAATGGCTCTGCCAGCTCAATCAATTGCTCCTTATTAATATACCCCTGCTCAAAAGCGATCTCTTCAATACAGGCGACTTTTAAGCCTTGTCTTTTTTCTATAGTTTCAATAAATTGTGATGCTTCCATCAAACTTTCATGCGTCCCCGTATCCAGCCAAGCGTACCCTCGCCCCAACAACTCTACTTTCAATCTGTTTTCATCTAGATACAGCTGATTAACCGTTGTGATTTCAAGCTCTCCTCGGTCAGAAGGCTCAATAGTTTCAGCTTTTTTAATAACATCATTGGGATAAAAATATAAGCCTGTCACAGCATAATTACTTTTTGGCTTTAAAGGTTTTTCTTCCAAGCTAATCGCATTACCTTTCCCATCAAATTCAGCAACACCATAGCGTTCAGGATCTGCAACACGATAACCAAATACTGTCGCTTTATCTTGTTTGGCATTATCAACAGCCGAAGCCAGCAGACTTTTAAAGTCATGCCCATAGAAGATATTATCACCTAAAACTAAACAGACATCCTCCTCACCAATAAAGTCTTTTCCTAAAATAAAAGCCTGTGCCAAACCATCTGGTGAAGGCTGAACAATATATTCAATTTGTAAACCTATATCCGAGCCATTACCTAACAAACGAATAAACCCAGCTTGATCTTCAGCTGTTGTAATAATCAACACTTCCGTTATTCCTGAAAGCATTAACACCGACAAAGGATGATAAATCATAGGCTTGTCATAAACTGGCAAAACCTGTTTGGATACACCTTTCGTTAACGGATAAAGACGCGTTCCTGACCCGCCAGCTAAAATAATACCTTTCATGCTCTCACTTCCTGTCTAAAATTATTTATTCGTATTCTACATCAGAAAAAACAACAGACACAAAAAAACCCGAGCACTAAACTAGTACTCGGGTTAAATTTGGCGTCCCCAGGGGGGTTCGAACCCCCGTTACCGCCGTGAAAGGGCGGTGTCCTAGGCCTCTAGACGATGGGGACTAAGACTTTCAAGTTAATTGCTGCCAACCAACTTATCTGGTTAATTATATTTACAATCAAATTTAAAGTCAATAGAAAATGCCAATTTTTTTGCTATGGAACGTGTATGGAATAACTTCCCGAAATTATAACGTAGGTTTTTTGTTTCTGATGAAATCATCTCATGAGGCGCATAGCAAGCTACGCAACAAATGAGATCATTTCATCTGGAGCAAAAAGACAAGTTAGAAATCGGTAAGTTGTTTCATGCACGTTCCTATACAAGCCTCTACTTTACTTTTCTTTCTTACTCTTTTTTTGCTTTTTTGCCTTTTTATTCGGTTTTACTTTAGAAAACTGAATATCTGACTTGTTCTTTTTTAAGGTTTTTTCACCTATTCCTTTAACATTCATTAAATCTTTATGCTTTTTGAAAGCTCCATGTTTTTTTCGATACTTAACAATTTCCTCCGCTTTCTTTATCCCAATTCCATTTAAAGACTCAGCAATTGTTTTTGCATCTGCTTTATTTATATTAACTGGAGCAGCGAAAGCACTAAAAGAAAAAACAGCCAATAAAACTATAAATATTTTCATAAGTTAATTTCCAAGTTATTTGCATTAAAATTTATAACTGGAGCTCTAGTTAGCCAACAAAAAGTCGACTGAAGATACCAGCTAATACAAGGCTAGACCACCCCCTCCGCTTTACAATATTTTCAACAACTTGCTTCATTAAAAAGAGCATTAGCTCACAATTATTATTCAGACATTTAAAAACACCATATTCCCCGCTTCAAAAAATTAACTCGTCTCCGCTCCCTTCTTGATAAAATCAACCACACCCTTATTGAAAAAAATTCACCTCCATGTCCGAACAAGCACAACAACATTTGGTTTTAGTCGACGGCTCTTCTTTTTTATTTCGTGCCTATCATGCAGTCCCCCCATTAACTAGTCCTGAAGGCTTGCCCACCAATGCAATTCATGGCGTAACCAATATGCTACGCAAATTAATTGAAGTTCATAAAACAGATTATTTTACTGTTGTATTTGATGCGCCAGGCAAGACTTTTCGCAATGACATGTATGATCAATACAAAGCCAACCGCCCTCCAATGCCTGATGATTTAAGAGTTCAAATTGAACCTCTACATAATCTAATTAAAGCCATGGGCATCCCTTTAATTATGGAATCAGGTGTTGAAGCCGATGATGTTTTAGGTGCTTTAGCTCAAGACGCCGAAAAATCAGGTTTTAATGTGGTTATCTCTACGGGTGATAAAGATATGGCTCAACTGGTTACTGAGAATATTACTTTAGAAAATACCATGTCAAACACCACCATGGACATTACAGGTGTTTTTGAAAAATTTGGAGTTAAACCCGAACAAATTATTGATTATCTCGCCTTAATGGGAGACTCTGCGGATAATATTCCTGGTGTTCCTAAAGTTGGACCCAAAACTGCGGCAAAGTGGCTAGGAATCTATAAGTCCTTAGAAAACTTAGTTGAAAATGCTGATCAAATTAAAGGTAAAGTCGGGGAGAACTTACGTGCAAGTTTAGATCAACTCCCCTTATCTAAAGCCTTAACCACAATAAAATGTGACTTAGGATTAAGTTATACGATAGATGACTTAAAATGCCAAAAACAAGATAAAGCAGAACTTAAACAACAGCTTGAACAACTTGGTTTCTCTACTTGGGTTCGTATGCTTAATGCAACACCCACTCAGTCCACCACACCAGAACCAATCATAGAAGAATCAATAGCAGAAATAAAAACAAACTATGAAACTGTTCTAACCCAAGATAGGTTTAATCATTGGTTAGATCAATTAAATCAGGCAGAGTTATTTGCTTTTGATACAGAAACTACCAGCTTAAATTACATTGATGCAGAGATTGTCGGTGTTTCTTTTGCAATTGAATCAGGAAAAGCAGCTTATATACCGCTGGCTCACAATTATCCCGATGCTCCAGAACAACTTGGTAGAACAATCGTTTTAAATAGCCTAAAACCATTACTTGAAGACCCCTGCAAACAAAAACTCGGGCAAAACCTTAAATATGATGCCAATGTGCTTGCTAACTACAACATTGAAATACAAGGAATAAAACACGATAGCATGTTGGAATCCTATGTATTTAATAGCACAGCAACCAAACATAATATGGATGATTTGGCCAAGAAATATCTGAATGTAGACACAATCCATTACGAAGATGTTGCGGGCAAAGGTGCCAAACAGATCTGTTTTTCCGAAGTTAACCTTGATATAGCAGGGCCTTATGCAGCTGAAGATGCTGATATTACTTTAAGGCTTCACCAAACCCTGTCTTCCAGGCTAAAAGACCAGCCCTTATTACAAAAACTATATGAGGAAATCGAAGTTCCTTTAATTTCTGTGCTTTCTCGTATTGAAAGAAATGGCGTATTAATTGATTCCGCCATGCTAGACCAGCAAAGCTTAGAACTTGCCAGCCATATTTCTTCTATTGAGTTACATGCCCATGATTTAGCAGGACAAATATTTAATTTAGGCTCACCTAAACAAATTCAGGAAATACTCTATGAACAACAAAACCTTCCTGTTTTAAAGAAAACCCCCAAAGGTCAGCCTTCAACAGCAGAATCCGTCCTACAAGAATTAGCCATTGAATACCCCTTACCCAAGCTAATTCTTGAATATCGAAGTATGAGTAAATTAAAATCGACTTATACAGAAAAACTACCTCAGCAAGTCAACGACAAAACGGGACGAGTACATACCTCCTATCATCAAGCCGTTGCTGCTACCGGAAGACTCTCTTGCTCCGATCCCAATTTACAAAACATTCCTATTCGCAGCCCAGAAGGTCGAAAAATTAGACAAGCCTTTATTGCCCCAGAAGGCTATAAATTAATTGCAGCTGATTATTCTCAAATTGAATTGCGGATCATGGCACATCTATCTGCGGACGAAAGCTTGTTAACCGCCTTCTCTAATGGCGTTGATATTCATAGCGCAACAGCGGCCGAAGTTTTTGATGTTTCAGTTGACCTAGTCACCACGGATTTGCGCCGTTCAGCCAAAGCCATTAATTTTGGACTAATTTATGGCATGTCTGCTTTTGGACTTGCTCAGCAATTAGGCTTATCTCGAAAACAAGCACAATCGTATATTGACTTATATTTTGCCCGTTATCCTGGCGTTAAAAACTATATGGATAATATTCGCCTACAAGCCAAGGAGCAGGGATACGTTGAAACACTATTCGGAAGAAGACTCTATTTACCAGAGATTCATTCCCGTAATGCGGCACGCAGACAATACGCTGAACGCACAGCTATTAATGCCCCAATGCAAGGCACAGCGGCTGACATCATTAAAATAGCCATGTTAAATTGTCACCAATGGTTACAAGATAATCAATCAACCAATAAAATGATTATGCAAGTTCATGATGAATTAGTTTTTGAAGTTGAAGAAGAAAAAGTTGATAGTTTTTCTGATGCTATCAGAGATATTATGTGCTCAGCAGCTCAATTAGATGTGCCTTTAATTGTCGACATTGGTGCTGGCAACAATTGGGATGAAGCACATTAATATTAATGGTTGCAAAATTTTTCGCATATAACTCCTTCTCCCTTGAGGGGGAAGGGTGGAATTGACTGCAAGAACTTTCGGAACAATTAATATATTATCTGCTATGCTCAACCATAGCCTTATTCATTTGTAGTTGTTTCAGCACAAACTGTTACAACACCATTTTATTCAAGATTGAATTTTAATGCCTAGTATCCATAATAAAGAATTAATAGCATTTGTTGAAAAAATGCCTGCTTTTCCTAAAAGCGTACAAAGGGTTGTTCAGCTAACCTCGGATATCAACGCCCCAGCAAAAGAAATTGTCAGGGTCATTGAAAGTGATCCTGTGATGACTGTTAAAATATTAAAAGTCATCAACTCTGCCTTTTATGGTTTGCCTCAGAAAATCACCTCTATTCAACGTGCTGTTGTCCATATAGGCCTAAATACGATAAAAAATCTAGCTTTAAGTGTCGCTGCGATGGGAGTATTAAAACCGACAAATAAGGCTGAATTCAACACTCAAGACTTTCTACTTCATTCATTAACAACCGCATCAATCTGCCGCTTACTTGCTGAAAAACTTAACGTTAAGTCATCAGAATGTAGTGATTTTTTCGTTGCTGGCTTACTTCATGATTTTGGCAAAATTGTATTCGCTGAATTTGACCCTGACAATTTCAAACTTGCCTTAGAAAAAAGTGCCGAAGAAAATATCTCTCTACATGATGCTGAGATTGAGTTTATGGGGATAAGTCATGCTCAGGCTGGAAAAATTCTTGCTGAAAGGTGGGAACTTGACCCGATTCTTATTGATGCAATAGAGAACCACCATAATTCTAAAAACAATTCCCAGTTAAAAGATTGTATTTTCACAGCCAATCAAATCAGTAAAAAATTACAGTTTGGCTTTTCTGGAAACCCTATTATAGAAGAAAATTCTGAAGAACTTATTCCTCGATTTAATCTGACCTTAGAGGTCTTAATAGTATCTTTAGGAGACCTTACCCCCATAAAATCAGAAGCATTATCATTTATTAACTCATAAAGAACGCCTATGAAATTTAAGTTTTGGGGCGTTAGAGGCTCCATTCCAACACCAGGACCAACAACCGTTAAATACGGGGGAAATACCACTTGCATTGAAATAACCACAGAAAATAATGATCTAATTATTTTAGATGCAGGCACAGGTATTCATCCTTTAGGCCAATCACTGCTTAAAAAACTTCCCGTTAAAGCACACATTTTCATTAGCCATACGCATTGGGATCACATTCAAGGCTTGCCTTTTTTTCCTCCCATTTTTATTCCTGGTAACGAAATAAATATATATGGAGGCTTAGATCCCGTCACTAATGAAGGGATTGAACGTGCATTAGGTGTACAGCTTCAATATAGTTATTTCCCCATTCGCGAAGCCGAGCTTAATGCTAGTATTAATTACAGTACTATAAAACCTGGAAATGCAGTGACTATAGAGGAGACAAAAATAACCCCCACCCTCCTTAGCCATCCTGTTCTCAATTTTGGCTATCGTATTGACAGCCATGGTCAATCGCTGTTTTTTACAGGTGATTATGAACCGATTTTCAATATTTATCTGCCTGAAGATAGCGAATATGAGGAATATCAATCATTTATCGACCAAAAACAACAAGAGATAGCCTTAGCGATTAAAGGCATTGATGTACTGATCATTGATTCCTCCTATACCACTGAAGAGTATGCATTTAAACAAGGCTGGGGACATGGAACCTATGCTTCTGCTATCAAACTTGCAACAGAAGCCAATGTTAAAAAGTTATTTTTCACCCACCACGAACCAACACGTACAGACGATCAACTTGACGAAATTTACAAACAATTAAAGAAAGAAAATCCAAACCTTGATTTTGAAATAGTATTAGCAAAAGAAGGGTGTGACTTCTTTACTTAAGGATTCTCTGATCAAGTCCAATTATTTTTAGCTGACTAAAACTGCCTCTAAATTATAACCAACTTTGTCAGATTCCTTAAGACTCTAAATCGAACCATTGATCAAGCACTTGGTGAACATCATCTATCCCAGTTTTCTTTAACGATGAAAAAAGCTGTAAACTAATTTCAGCATCCCGGTCCTGAAGCTCTTTTTGCACTTTTAACAACGTATTTTTTGCCGCTCCATAGTTCAATTTATCCGCTTTAGTTAAAAGCATATGTAATGGCAGTTTTGAATATTCACACCACTCGATCATTTGCACATCAAAATCGGTAAGAGGGTGCCGCACATCAGTAACCAACACAATTCCACAAAGTGATTCGCGCTCATGTAAGTAGCTTTCCATCATTTTATGCCACTGCTTTTTTACTGCCAAAGGGACTTTGGCATACCCATAACCAGGTAAATCTACAAATTTACATTGCTCATTAACTTCAAAAAAATTAAGCAATTGTGTTCGCCCTGGAGTCTTACTAATTCGAGCCAATGATTTTTGCCTAGTCAATGTATTCAATGCACTTGATTTACCCGCATTTGATCGCCCTGCAAACGCAACCTCCTTCCCTTGGTCTTTAGGTGCCTCACTGACCTTAGATGCGCTCAACATAAAATTTGCCTGATGATAAACTGGATTCATCGATCTCTCGCTTAGAATGTAGAATTCGGCTATTATATAGGCTATCTAAAAAACCAGCCTAAATTAACACACACTCCCTAGGGGACTATGATGATAAAAAAACTGCTCGTTCTTTCAATTTCTCTCGCATTTTCTACCTTACCTAGCACTAGTCTGGCAGAAGGTAGTATTTCTGCAGGTAAAGCTAAAGCAGCTAGCTGCGCAGGGTGTCATGGTGAAGATGGCAACAGCATGGTTGCAACATTTCCGAAATTGGCTGGGCAACACGAAGGCTACCTAGCTCAACAACTTACCGCATTTAAAGAGGGTAAGAGGAATGCACCTATGATGGCGCCTTTAGCAATGGGACTTAATGCAGATTCAATTGAAGATATTGCAGCTTATTATGCCTCTAAAAAAACATCAGCAAACCAGCCTCCATTATTATTTTCTGATGACGATGAAGATGAAGAAATAACGTCTGAGCAACAAGCAGAAGAATTAAGCAAACTTATGGCTATAGGCGCTGATTTATATAGAAATGGTAACCTTGAATCTGAAGTTTCAGCCTGTATTGCTTGCCACGGCCCTGCAGGGGAAGGTATTAAACCAGCATCATTCCCATCACTACAAGGCCAACATGCCGACTACCTAATCAAAGCTTTAACTGATTTCAAAAAAGGTGCGCGTAGTAACGTCCCTGACAATATGATGCACATGATTTCTAAAAAAATGTCTGACAAAGAAATCACTGCAGTGTCTTATCATATCTCTATGATGAAGTAATAAATCTGAAGTCATTTTAGGTAGTTATATTTTTATTCTGTGAATATATAACTACCTAACACCCGAAGAAATAATATCCCTCCGAAGCTAAAGAAAATATCATCTAAAAATATCTTAATCTTTCAGCCTAAATTCATCAAGCTGAACTATATTTAGTATTAAATGTCATTTAAAAGCTTAATTATGCCATTCACCCTACATTTTAGGAGTAGCTATACTTCAAGCAGTCACGACCGTGTGAAGTATAAACAGGGTGTACTTTCTATATTAAATCCACATTCAATTTTACAGAGATCTTAAAAATGTTAATAAAAGTTATTTTCTTTTTGTTTTTTTCACTTACATCACTTGCACAAGCAGAGTCTCTTGGCTACGAAACACTAACACCAGCACAACCAACACAAAACCAAGATAAAATAGAAATTATTGAATTCTTTGGCTATGCCTGCCCTCACTGCAATAGCCTCGATCCTATCCTTGAAAAATGGTTAAAAACCAAACCAGCCAATGTAGAGTTTATTCGTCAACCAGTTGTCTTTAGCCCTGTTTGGGAGAAACATGCAAAAGCATATTACGTTGCCGAAGCTTTAGGCGTGACTGATAAAATTCATTCTGACTTTTTTTATGCCTTACATGTCAAAAAACAGAAATTATCATCAGAAGATCAACTTGCTAAATTTTTTGTAGAGCATGGTGTTGATGAAGCTAAGTTTAAAGACACTTATAATTCCTTTCTTATTGATACTCAATTGCGTCAATCAAAGGCTGTTCCCCCCCGTTACGGTATCACAGGCGTTCCAACTATCATTATCAATGGTAAATATAAAACAAGTGGTTCTCTCGCTAAAACATATCCAAATATGATTAAAGTCATTGACCAATTAATCCAACAAGAAAGCCAGATTAAATAAACTATACATAGTTTAAGTTCACCATATTCTGTAGGGTGTTCCTTATTCACCCTACAACTTCTTAACCTTCAAAATGGAAAAACATCCATTTTTATCTTTGTAATTTCCAGGACGATGCAATGGGTATATTGAGTAACAATAACAATCCTGATAAATGGAAAAATAAATATTTTGATTTACTAGATGATAACGAAAATCTTGAAAAAACACATAAAACAAAAGAAGATTTACTCTGTAAGACGATTATCCGACTCTCGCTTGCAACATCAGGATTAAACAAAGACCTTGACCCTCATCTTTTACGCATCAGAAAACAACTCAAGAGTGGATTAACTAGTGATCGCATTAAACTAGAGCTTGAAAAGTTTTCAAGTGCTTTAATGACATTAGAAGACATTCTCCCCGATTCATCATTACCCGATGCCAGCCTTCTCTTTGAGTTTCTATTTCATCACTTCCCTGAGCAAAAAATATCGCTTCAACATATCGAAGTCAAATATGAAAAAAACGGCTATGCTAACTCCCAATACCTTGTTATTGCTATTAATGACCTCATTGATAGCATTCAACATATTGAACCTTTACCAGAACAAGCTTCTCAACTAGACCCTCTCCCTACCGACGGCATTGATACTCGACTGATCAATAGCCAGTTACACCATTTACTAGACAGCACCAAAATACCAGAAAAATTTGAGGCACAAACAGAGGCTTTAAAACAAAAACTGAGTAGCAACCCTTCTCTTGCCAGCATTCTTGATGAAACCATTGCTCTTTTATTTGAAATAAAAAAATATCATCAATTAGAGCAAAAAGCGATGACACTGTTTCTTGGTCAGTTAACAGAACAGCTGACTGACCTCGGAATAAAAGCTTCTGGTGTAAAATCTAAAGCAAATTCCAACAACACCAAACGAACATTATTGGATAAATCGGTTTCCACACAAATGCTTGAGTTACAAACCAGCTCAAACAATGCAACCCAATTAGGCCCCCTTAAGCAACTAATTCATTCACGCTTAGAAAATATTGCCCAACAAATTCAAAAGCAACGTAAACAAGAAGAAATAGATCGCAACAAAGCAAATCAAGAATTGAATTATCTAGCAGAAAAAATAGACGCCATGGAGCAAGAATCGTCACAATTAAACAAAAAGCTTAAATCGGCTCACCATAGGGCAACACACGACCCTCTGACTAACTTGCCTAATCGTTTAGCTTATGACGAACGATTAACAACTGAAATGGCCAATTGGAAACGTTACCAAACACCTTTATCTCTCGTTATTTGGGATATCGATTTTTTCAAAAAAATTAATGATACCTTTGGACATAAAGCAGGGGACAAGACCCTTATCTTAATTGCCAAACAACTCTCACAGTACTGTAGAGAAACTGACTTTGTCTCACGCTTTGGCGGAGAAGAGTTTACTATGCTGCTATCAAATACAACGGCACAGTCAGCATTAGAGTCTGCAAACAATATCCGTAAAATAATTGAAAAAACAGCATTTAACTATAATGGAAAAAAAATATCAATAACAATATCTTGCGGTATCACCCAGCTAACCGCTATGGATACAGTAGACTCATGTTTTAATAGGGCGGATAAAGCTTTATATAGCGCCAAGGAAAATGGCCGAAATCAATGCATTACCTTATAACAGGGTCTGTTATTGTTCTTATTCAAAAATCTCAGAATGTTATTTTAAAAATATGTAGCTTTGATGCAGTGAAGCGAAATCAAAGAATTCATAAAAAACCTTGATTGCACTTTATTTAACCAAAACTACAAAGCTAAACTTAATGATATCCCTTTTAAAAAAGAAAAGAGAGGTAGCAGAAAAGACTACTTTTCTTTTACTGGTCTCTGCCAGCCTTTAATACTAATTTGTTTTGCTCTTGATAAAGTCAACTGTTCTTCTGCTGTATCTTTTGTAATTGTTGATCCTGCACCAATAGTAGCCCCTTTACCCACTGTTACAGGCGCAATTAGCTGAGTATCTGAGCCAATAAAAGCGCCATCTTCGATAATCGTTCTAAACTTATTAACGCCATCATAATTACAAGTGATTGTTCCTGCACCTATATTAACTTTACTACCAATAGTCGCATCACCAATATAGCTTAAATGGTTTATTTTACTGCCCATAGCAACTGTAGATTTCTTAATTTCTACAAAGTTACCAATATGCACATCATTTGCCAATTCAGCTTGAGGCCTTAATCTAGCAAAGGGGCCAATCCTGCTTCTAGCGCCAACACTTGCATCTTCAATAATACAGTTAGCTAAAATTTCGACATCATCACCAATAACAGCATTTTTTAAGATACTATTTGCACCAATAGTTACATTATTGCCAATACTGTTTGTACCTTCAAATAAGACATTAATATCAATTTCTATATCTTGCCCCACACGTTCAAACTTTCCTCGCACGTCAATTCGAGATGGGTCGCGTAAAGTTACACCTTGAGCCATTAATTCTTGTGCTTGTTCTAACTGATAAACACGCTCTAAATGTGCTAACTGACTACGATCATTTACCCCTAAAACTTCATCCATACTTTCTGCTTGATTGGTCTTAACTTCAACTCCATCATTAACAGCCATTTCAATAATATCAGTTAGATAAAACTCATTCTGAGCATTGCCATTTTCAAGTTTCGATAGCCACTGTTTTAACAGATTACCAGGTGTAGCAATAATGCCTGTATTACCTTCAGTAATTAACTTTTCCTCCGCATTTGTATCTTTTTCTTCAACAATTTTTAACACAGAACCATTGTCAGCACGAACAATTCGCCCATAGCCTTTTGGATCATCAAGAACAACGGTCAACAAACCAATTGAGCTTTGACTTACATTCTCAAGTAACTTATCTATAGTTGTTTTCTTTAATAAAGGTACATCACCATATAAAATCAATACTTTATCATCGTCATTTATATAGCTTTCAGCTTGTTGAACTGCATGACCTGTGCCTAACTGTTCTTTTTGCTCTACCCAGTCTGCATCTAACATGCTTAATTGTTCTTTTACTAACTCCCCACCATGACCATAAATAATTACAATTGAATTATTTTCTAATTGAGAGCTAGTATCGTATACATGATGCAACAAAGCACGATCTGCAACCTTATGTAAAACTTTGGGTTTAGCAGAACGCATACGTGTACCTTGGCCTGCCGCTAAAATAACTGTTTTAATGCTCATAGATTTAACTCTGATTAACTGGGTGGTTTTAAATTAATAACTAACACTGTAGAGCGGGCTTTAGTCCGCAATTATTAACAATACAATACTGTTATTGCCTTCTCATAGTAGGTCGCGGACTGAAGTCCGCCCTACAATATAACAATGCTTCTATTATAGTTCATTATCAAGCAGGCATAAAAAAGCCCGAAAATGTTTTCACATAATCAGGCTTTTTTATGACTTAACAGTAAAACTATTTTCCTCGTTTTCTCAAACGATCTAAAGTTCTTAACTGCGACATTGCTTGAGCCAATTCAGCTTGTGCTTTTGCAAAATCAATTTTGCCAGACTTATCTGTCAACATTTCTTCTGCTTTTGCTTTTGCTTCTAATGCCGATGCTTCATCAATATCTTTTGCTCTAATAGCTGTATCAGCTAATACAGTGACTAAATGCGGCTGTACTTCTAAAATACCACCAGAAACATGATATTCCTGAGTTTCAGTTGCACTTACCTTAACACGCACTTCACCAGGCAAAAGCTTTGTTATTAATGGAGCATGACGTGGAGCAATACCTACTTCGCCAAGCTCTGCAGGTGCAAAAACCATTTCCGCTAATCCAGAGAAAATCTCATTCTCAGCACTCACGATATCTACATGTACGG